>JGI994J12354_10001608_pt1 | contig 22790 bp, 28 predicted proteins | sample IntmicLarv3ML3BL_FD_12354 | JGI IMG/M metagenome (IMG submission 12354) | reverse complement strand
TCTGTAATAAATGGGTTATCATGATATATTGTTAAAACTTTAGTTACACCTTCTTCAACTAAATTATTTTTTGTTGCAAATTTAAACAATTCATTAAATAAATTTCTGCTATTTTTTCTAAACTCAACATATGTTCCTTTAAATTTAATATAGATAACTCTTATTTCAATATCATTTTTTGTTATTTTTGGATTATTCATAAATAATCAACTCCTTTTTTATCTCATATTGTTAAAATATTTTTCTTGCAATTATTTTAATTGTTATAAAAATTTTGTATATTCAAAAAACAAGAATGTTTATTTTTTCAATGTTTACATTGATATATCTGTGTTTTTAAAAACAGTGAATGCAGTTTGAATGGAGTAAACTATATTTTAAGTTTTCTATTCCATAAATCCTTACGCATTGCAAGAGCTACTTGCCTATAATTATTTTTATCAGGTGTACTAATGAAAATATCTAAAGAGTTGATAACCTTCTTGCTGGAAAATAAGTATAAAAATTCCAGATGAATTTGTAATTCATTTAAATAATAATTTTTGATTCCTTCTTCTGTTTTTTCAAGAGGTTTATAATTTGTATCAATATGTTCTATATTTTTATAATCCAGTACAGCCATCATAAAAACAAGTATTGAACGATATCGGTTTTCTTTTTCAATCATAATTTTTTCAAACTTTATATTGTTTTTACTTTTAATTAAATCTAAAATGAAAGAAATTACAACAGTAACAATAGATGAAATTCCTAATATTTGTAAGATATTTAAAGTTTCCATTATTTATATTATCTCCTAATTATTTCTCATATCCAAAAGTTTTTAATCTTTCAGTTTCTACATTTGATAATTCTTTAATCCATTCAGTAAATCCAGCAATATCATTATTTTTTAAATATTCAAAATATTTTACTCTATCTTCTTCTTGAATTACAACTGGTGGTAAATTATTTTTAATTAATTCATAATTTATAAGTAGTCTTCCAGTCCTTCCATTACCATCTTCAAAAGGATGTGCTTTTTCAAACTCTATATGATACTGTGATATTTTTGTATAAATATCTTGTGTATCATTATTATAGTTATATACAAAATAATTCATTAAATTAGGCACTTTTTCTGCTGAAGGTGGTATATGTTCACTACCTTGAATAAATACTTGTATTTTCCTATATCCTTCAGTATATTTTATGTCTTTATTAATAGTTTCATTTATTTGTTTAATAAATCTTTCATTAAAATCAGAACCAGTTTTTATATTATCAAAAACTAATTCTAAAGATTTCTTATGATTAATAGCTTCATATATTTCTCTAGGTTCTCTTCCTTGTATTTTAAAACTATTATCATTATACAAAATTGCATAAGTTTCAGCATAAGTAAGAGTGCTACCTTCTATTGCATTTGAATGGTATGTACTCCTAGTAATAATATCTTCAAGATAATTTTTGTTATTTAATATAAATTCTAATGTACCCATAATTTCCTCTTTCTCACATCCTGGTTATTAATTTATATATTCAGGTGTTGTTAAACCTGTTTTTGGTAAATGTAATTGTGTACAATAATCTTCTTTATTCTTTTGGTAAACAGCATCTAGTAGTCTACAGTTTTCATCTTTGTCTACACCTATGGCAAGAGCTAATAAATTATGCTTTTGAGGAAATTTCGCAATATATAAATTTACCCTATCTATTGCATAAAGTGGAATATATTCATCATTGAAAATATTTTTGAGTAAGACCAAATTTTTTAAAATACTTTATTCTTTCCCCTTTTGTCATAGTATTTCTCCTTAAATTTTTACAATAACATTGTATCATATCCATTTTGGAAAGTAAATAAAAAATATACATACAAAAGGGAAATGATAAAGAGTGAAGAAATTAAAAAAGAATTGGTAAAAGAAGTTATTAAAAAGTTGAAAAAATTAACGTAAAAAACTTTAATTTATGGTATACTGAAGAAGCTAAAGGTTATTTTGATTGAAAGGTATATGTACCTAATGACCTAGATATTATTGAATTATATAGGAGAAATAGCATATGAATATATATTTAACAAGACATGGACAAACAGATTGGAATGTAGAACATAAAGTGCAAGGAAAAGCAGATATTGATTTGAATAGCAAAGGTATAGAACAAGCAGAAGTAACCAGAGAACATTTAACTCAAGAAGAAATAGATTTAATAATATGCTCGACATTAAAAAGAGCTATACAAACGGCAGAAGTGATAAGTGAAGGTAGAAATATACCAATTATATATGATGCGGGTATCTCTGAAAGAGATTTTGGAGAACATGAAGGTAAAAGATTCGATGAATTTGACTATTCTGGTTATTGGAGCTATAAAAGCAATTTTTCTTATGAAAGAGCTGAAAATATTAGAAAGTTTTTCACCAGAATATATACTTTTTTAGATAAAATGAAAAAGCAATATGCAGGTAAGAATATACTTTTGGTTACTCATGGTGGTGTGAGCATTCCTGTGAATTGCTATTTTAATGGAATTCCTGAAGATGACAGACTGTTAAAATTAGTTTTAGGTAATTGTGAAGTTAGCAAATTTGAAGTTAAAGAACTTGAATTAAATGAAGGATAAGTATATTGTGGAGATAAGAGGAGCAAAAGCATAATTACAAGTTTGAAATGAGATTAAATTAAAACTGAATGCAGTTTTGAGTGCAATGACACAAATATGTGCAAAATTTGAGAAGGTCAGAGAAATCAAAAAAGAATTGAAATAATATAAAGCATAAAAAAAAGAGACTTCTAAAAAGTCTCTTTTTTTGGTCGAGGTGACAGGGATCGAACCTGCGACCTCATGGTCCCAAACCACGCGCGCTACCAACTGCGCTACACCTCGATAAAATATTTATTTAAAATACACCTATATAATATAGCATAAATGAATATAATTTGCAATAATTATTTAAAAATTTTATAAAATGTATTGAATAATAGAGGATATGCCTATATAATAAAAAGGTATGCACCAGTAGCTCAGTTGGATAGAGTGTTCGGCTACGAACCGAGAGGTCAGGGGTTCGAATCCCTTCTGGTGCACCAAAAATTAATTAGAGGTAAGCGGGTTATATTAGCTGCTTACCCCTAATTTTTAGCCAACTTTTAAATTATTTACCAACTTTTTATCAACTGACTTATTAAGAGTCTAGTAACAGAATTATAAATATTTCAATATTTTTATATCCTTTTGTTTTTGTAGTTAATGCAATAGAAATATAGTAGATTTTGCAATAAAAAAGTAGTATAATTAATAATAGAGGTGAAACAAATGATGAATATAGAAGAAAAAATGAAAATTGCAAAAGAATTTTTTAAAAAACACAAATTAACTGATCCAGAGATTGATTCACTAAGACAAGAAGATATAAGTGCAGATTATTTTGGAATACCAAACACAAGAGGGTATGGAGGGTTACTTATTGCAGATGATGGGAGTTATCTTTTTTGTCAATCAGCTCAAGGATTAGAATATTGGAAAGAAGAGTTTAAAAAAGGTGAAAGATCAATTAATTATGAAAAAGCACAATTTATAATTAGAATAGATGAAGGAAATCATAAACCAGGACATCAATGGTCAAAATTTATTGTTATTTGTGACAATGTCATATTAAAAAGTATTGATAACAACAAAGAAAAAAAAGAAGATGTAGATATTTCAAATAATGCAAGGCAATTAGTTTTATCTGAAATAGACAAGATAAAAGAATTTGATAATATGATTAAAAACAACCAGGTTCAAACAAGAAAAGATTCTAGTAGAGCAAATCTAAATATTAAAATAGATAATGTAAATTACTATATATCAGGAAAAGTTGATAATAAAGAAATATCTGATTTTTATAAAAAATTTACAAGTAATATTACCCAGATGGTTGACAAAACAATAGATTTTTAAAATACAGAAACAAGTGAGAAAAATGAAAAAAGTTTAGAAAACATCATATCTGAAGCTAATACAGGTGATATATATTTTACAAAAATAATTATTGATTATTTTACTGTGGAATTGGGAGTAGTAGAAGTTGAGGGGAAAAAGATTTTTTCTGAGAGCTATAAATATAAAGATATTTATAATGAAATCACTAAGTATTTAATACAAAAAAATATGATATTGAAAACTCAATAGAGATAGAAGGATATACAGTGTTAGATGTTTCAAAAATGGCACCTACTTTAATAGGTATTGGAATATATAGCTTTTTAAAATTATTAAGGGAACAACCAGAAGAGGCTAAAAAAGTAATTGCAGAAGGGTTTCCTATAAAGTAAAAAAATAAATATATACATAAAAAAAGATGTCTAAAAAATAGACATCTTTTTTGTTACTATTATTGTTAATTTACAATATATAGTCACAAAATTTAGCTTTTAGTGTGGTCTCAGTTCGAAAATTAAATTGTACTTTTTTATTTCTTTTTGGAAGTTTTGTAATTTTAGAAGATATTAAAGAATTCTCCTCTAACATAACTCCTTTTGGAACTTTTACAAAAACCCATAAATCACCTGAACAAAGAATTCTGTTTGTAATGCAAAGAGCAATATCTTGTTTTTGCTCAATAACAATACAGTGAATAGTTTGTCCTTTTAAAGAATCTTGCTTTCTTGAAACTTCTCTCATAAATAGTTGACTATATAAAGCACTATTTTTTAGTTTTTGTTCTTTTGAAAGTTGTTTCAATTTACTTGATGGTAAATCTGAATTATTTGAGTATGGTGATACAATTATTTCATCAAACCCATACTTTCTGATTTGTTTTGCTGTTTCTCTAATATCTTCTTCAGTTTCAGTTGGAAAACTTTCCATTAATGCTGTTTCCATGAAGATATCAGGCCTAGCAATTCTTATTTCAGATAAAATATTATAACATTCTTCATTTGTATGTTTTCTGTTCATCAGTTTTAATAACCGATCACTACAAGTTTGAATAGGAATTATCATACTTACAACTTTTTTATTATTTATAATCTCTTTGGTTAGATCTTCATACATGTCTTGTGGTGCAAGCATATACAGTCGAATCCATTTAAGATCTTCAATTTGAGAAAGTTGTGTAAGTAATTCATGAAGCATTTGTTTTCCATAGATATCAATACCATACTGTGTAATATTTAATCCACTTAAAGTAACACATCTTATTCCTGCTTTTACTTGTTCTTTTACAAAAAAGACAATATTCTCCATCATACTACTACATAAGTGAGTGTCCATATAATTGTTTTTACAGAATGTACATCTGTTTTCACAACCATCCACTATATTTATGTAACAATATTCATTTGGAGAACTACTAATCAAGCTTTTAGAATTTACACAATATTGTTTGTTGTTTAATTCTTCAACAACCTTGATTGTGGATACAACTCCATTTAAACCATATTCTTTAATGATATAATCTACTTTTTCTTTATAATAATCCACAACATCAGTTTTTCCAGAAAAACAGCCAGTTATTATCACAAGAGTATCAGATTTTTTTTCATCTAAGATAAGATTTAATTCTTGTGCACACTTATTAATTCTTCCAGTGGTGTATACACAACCAAAAAATAGAACTATATGTGCATCATCAAGAGTTTCAACAATTTTGTACCCTTGTTTTATCAGTAAATGTATTGCCAGTTGTTCATTACTTTCACTACCAGTACAACTATTTGTACCAGTTACAAAAATGTTCCGATACATCATTATTAGTGATCCTCCTTTTAATTTTTTAATACAATTTAATTTCTTTATTTTCTAAATTAAACTTTTTTCAGCCAAATTTATAATAAAAATTTTATGTTTAACATTGTATCACAACTTTACATAAAACGCAATCAAAATGTGTTCTTGTACTAAACTTAAATAGGTGTGATATAAAATAAATAGATATAAGTGTATTGATAAAATGATGTAAATCATATATAATATCAAAAAATAGAAAGACCAGAGGAGATTGAGAAATGTTTCAAAAATTAGAAGATGTAGAGAAAAGATATGATGAACTTACTGAATTAGTAAGTGATCCAGATGTTATTGCAAAACAAAGTGAATGGCAAAAATATGTAAAAGAGCATTCAGAAATAAATGATATAGTAGAAAAATATAGAGAATATAAAAAAGTAAAAACAAATTATGAAGAAGCAAAAGAAATGATGGATGATAAAGAAATGAAAGCTTTAGCAGAGATTGAGATGATAGAATCAAAAGAAAAATTGGCAAAAATTGAAGAAGAATTAAAAGTTTTGTTAATACCTAAAGATAAAGATGATGACAAAAACATTATATGTGAAATAAGAGGAGGAGCTGGAGGAGACGAGGCAGCTCTATTTGCAGGAACATTATTTAGAATGTATTCAATGTATTCAGAAACTAAAAACTGGAAAGTAGAAGTATTAAATGAAAATGAAACTGGGCTAGGAGGATATAAAGAAATATCTTTTATGGTTTCTGGAAAAGGTGTATATAGTAGACTAAAATTTGAAAGTGGAGTCCATAGAGTTCAAAGGGTTCCAGATACAGAAAGTAGTGGAAGGATACATACTTCAACAGCAACAGTTGCAGTGCTTCCAGTGGTAGAAGATGTAGAAGTTGAAATTAATCCAGCAGATGTTAAAATGGATGTTTTCAGAGCATCAGGTGCTGGAGGACAACATATAAATAAAACATCATCAGCTGTTAGATTAACACATGTACCAACAGGAGTTGTTGCAGAATGTCAAACAGAAAGATCACAATTACAAAACAGAGAATATGCTATGAGAATGTTAAGATCTAGAATATATGATATACAACAAGCAGAACAAGATGCAAAGCTTGCAAATGAAAGAAAAGTACAAGTTGGAAGTGGAGACAGAAGTGAAAAAATAAGAACATATAATTATCCTCAAGGAAGAATTACTGATCATAGAATAGGATTAAGTATATATCAAATGGAATCTTTTCTAAATGGAAATTTGGATGAAATGATAGATAGTATAACTGCAGCAGATAGAGCAGAAAGGTTAAAAGGAACACAAGAATAATTTAGTTATAATTAAAATACTTTTCTAATAAACTAAAATATAGTTAAATTTAGAAGGGTATTTTTATATGAATGAAATAGTTAGAATAACATTAATAGGTTTGTTTTTTGGTACTTTTGGAACGACTCTTGGAGGATTAATAGGTTTAATTTTAAAGAAAACTTCAAATAAGTTTCTGAGTTTTGTATTATCATTTGCATCAGGTTTAATGATGGCTATAATATGTTTTGATATTATACCAGAAGCTTTAGAAATATCTAATGTTTCAAATGTTTTTTTAGGGATAGCTATAGGAGTAATAGTAATGATAATGTGTGATGAAATAGTAGATAAAAAAATTAAAACTAATAGTAAATTTGATAATAATAGTTTATTAAAAACAGGAATAATTGTTAGTGTGGGATTAGCTATTCATAATTTTCCAGAAGGATTAGCAATTGGATCAGGTTTTGGAGCATCAATTAAATTAGGTTTGTCATTAGCAATAGCAATAGCTTTTCATGATATACCAGAAGGGATTTCAATGGCAATTCCAATGAAAAGTGGAGGAATGAAGAATTCTAAAATAATGACATATGTAATATTATCTGGACTAACAACAGGAATAGGAGCTTTTTTTGGAGCAATTATAGGTAAGATATCTCAAGATATAATTGCTATATGCTTATCATTTGCAGCAGGAGCAATGCTATATATAGTATCAGGTGAATTAATACCTGAATCAAACAAATTATATAAAGGAAGGTCTATTGCTATAGGAAATATAGTTGGTTTTTTAATAGGAATGATTTTTATATAAGAAACAAAATGTACTAGTTAATATAAGAGGAGAGATGAAAAATGTGTAAGAAAGGTAAAAACCATGCTTCTGCAATAATACCATATAATGGTGGATTAATGTTAATGCAGAGAATTAAAGGAATTGGAGAAGAAAAACGAGAATACTATACAATTCCAGGAGGTGGACAAGAAGAAGGAGAAACTATAGAACAGGCAACAATAAGAGAAGTGAAAGAAGAATTAGGAATAGATATAGAGATAACTAAAAATGTTTATGTTATTGAAAATAGTAATAGAACACAGTATTTTTATATAAGTAAATATATAAGTGGAGAAATTGGCACAGGAAATGGACCAGAAATAACTAATGTTGATTATAATAAATATGGAGAATATAATCCTAAAGTAATAAAAAAAGAGATGATAAAAGATATTAATCTTGTTCCTTTAGAAATAAAAGAAATTATTCTAAAGGATATTGAAAAAATATTTAGTGTAATTTAGTATAAATAGCTGAAAAACATAGGGAACAAAGAAAAATAGGTAATAAAGAATTTATATAATGATATTTGAAATATATATTTACAGTAAAAATATATAAATATATAATAAATACAGGAAGTGATAAATTTGAAAATAATGTTTATATGTACAGGAAATATTTGTAGAAGTGCAATGGCGCATGCTATTTTAGAAAATAGAATAAAAGAATTAAACAAAGAAGATAAAGTTTTCTCTTGTGGTATATTTGCAGAAAATGGAGATTATGCAACATATAATTCAATAGCAGTTTTAGAAGAGTATGATGTAGATTTAACAAAACATAGAGCAACTAATATAAGAGAATCAAAGATAAAAGAAATGGATTTAATACTATGTATGACAAAGTCACATAAAAATAGTGTTATACAAATGCATCCAGAGCTTAAAGAAAAGACATTTTTATTAAAAGAATATATAAATATTAAAGAAAAAATAGAAAATATAGAAATATTAGATCCATGGGGGTATGATATAGAAATATACAAAAATTGTGCAAAAGAAATATATAATGCTATAGAGGAACTAATAAAACAAACAATTGACAAAAAATAATAAAAGATATAAAATACAAACAAATATTCGAAACAAAGGAGAAATTAATGCTAGAAATAATAAAAGATTTAAATAATAGACAACTTGATGCAGTGACAAAGACAGAAGGTCCCTGCTTGGTTATAGCTGGAGCAGGAAGCGGAAAAACAAAAGTATTAACACATAAAATAGCATATATAATTGGAGAAAAAAATGTATCTCCTTGGAATATTCTTGCTATAACTTTTACAAATAAAGCAGCAAGTGAAATGAAAGAAAGAACAACTCAACTAGTTGGAGATATTGCAAAAGATATGTGGATAGGAACTTTTCATTCTATTTGTGTAAAAATACTTAGAAGATACATAGACAGAATAGGATTTGAAAGTTCATTTGTAATATTTGATACATCAGATCAAAAAGCAATGATAAAAAAATGTTTGAAAGAATTAGAAATAGATAATAAATTATTTACAGATAGATCTGTAGCATATGAGATAAGTAATGCTAAAAATGAAATGATTGATCCAGATGAATATTTAAAAAAAGCAACAGGTGACTATAGAAAAGAAACTATATCTTCTATATATTCAATATATCAAAAAAAATTGAAAGAAAATAATGCAATTGATTTTGATGATATTATTAATTTTAGTATAAAAATATTAATGGAGAATCCAGATGTACTAGAATATTATACAGAAAAATTTAAATACATATTAGTAGATGAATATCAAGATACAAATAAATCACAATTTTCATTAATTTCACTACTAGCATCAAGACACGGAAACATAACAGTGGTTGGAGATAATGATCAAGGAATATATTCTTTTAGAGGGGCAGATATTTCTAATATATTAAATTTTGAAAAAGATTTTCCTGGAACAAAAATAATAAAATTAGAACAAAACTATAGATGTACAGGTAATATATTAAAAATAGCTAATATAGTTATTAAAAATAATGAAGTGAAATATGAAAAGGAACTTTGGACAGAAAATGAAAAAGGAAACCTTCCAATTATACATCAATCTGATGATGAATATGATGAAGGTAGATATATAATAGAACAAATTAATTGTTTAAAAAGAGAAGAATATTATAAAAATTCAGATTTTGCAATATTGTATAGAATGAATGCTCAATCAAGAGCTATAGAGGATATTTTAAGAAGAGAAAATATCCCATATGAGGTTATTGGAGGGCAAAAATTCTATGAAAGAAAAGAAATAAAAGATATAATTTCATATTTAAGGTTAATAAATAATACATCTGATAATTTGGCATTAACAAGAGTAATAAATGAACCAAAAAGAGGAATAGGAAAAACTAGTTTAGAAAAAATAGAAAGTATAGCAACTCAAAATGTTATATCTATGTATGAAGTTATAAAAAATGCAGAACAATATGAACTAAGTAGAGTATTTTTAAATTCTAGAGAATTTATACAAGCAATGGAAGATCTTAGAAAAGAAAAAGATGAGGTTTCTATTTCGGAATTAATAAAAGATACTTTTAAAAAGACAGGATATATAAAAGCATTAGAAAAAGAGGAAACAATTGAAGCAGAAAATAGAATAAATAACCTAGAAGAATTAATAACAGTTGCAATTGAATTTGAAGAGCAAGAGGTAGAAAATACATTAAGTAATTTTTTAGAAGGAATAACATTATCTAGTGATATAGATGGATTAGATGAAGAAAAAGAAACAGTTACACTTATGACACTTCATAGTGCAAAAGGATTAGAGTTCCCAGCAGTTTTCTTAGTTGGTATGGAAGAAGGTATTTTTCCAGGCTATAAATCAATTTCTGAACCAAAAGAATTAGAAGAAGAAAGACGTTTATGTTATGTTGGAATTACAAGAGCAAAAAGCAATTTGTTTATGACATTTGCAAAACAAAGAACTATTTTTGGTTCAACAACATTTAATCCAGTTTCAAGATTTGTTAAAGAAATACCAGAAAAAGATCTTGAAGGGTATAAAGAGGCTATAAATGAAAAACCAAAAGATAGCTTTGATGAATTAAATACTGATTGGGTGTATGGAAAAGGAAAAAATACTGAAGTTCAAAAATATAAAGTGTCAGCGGAAGAATTATCTAAAAATAAGTCTAGCAGTTCAAAAAACAAAGAAAATACATTTAATTTTAGAACAGCAGAAAGCTTTTTAAATAAAATAGAAAAAAATAAAACAAAAAATAGTCACATAGATTTAGGAAAATACAAGGAAAAACAAAGAATATATCACAAAAAGTTTGGAGAAGGAACAATAAACAAGATAGAAAAAGAAGGTGAAGACCTAAAGGTTGATATAAGTTTTGACAAAGTTGGAAACAAAAGACTTATGGCAAGATTTGCTGAATTAGAAATAATAGAATAAAAATAGATTTTAAAAACAAATTTTTAAATATAAAATTAAAAATTTGTTTTTTTATTTTATTTAAAATATTTTATTAAATTTAATTATTTAGATAAAGATGTATAAAAACCCAAATATTGTTAAAAATATATAATATATAAAAATAGAAAGGACTGATAATATGGCTATAAATCAAGTAGAACTTCAAAATTTAAGACATCTTATAGGAGCACATGATACAGTGTATCAAAAATTAAATACTTATTCTTCTCAAGCAGTAGATCCTCAAATAAAGCAAATATTTACTAAATCTGCACAAGATGCATTAAACACAAAACAAAAATTAATGAGTTTTTTAAATGAATAGGAGGTTATTATGGACGAAAAAATAATGGTAAATGATATTTTAGCAGGAGTAAAAGCTGGGTTAACCGCATATCAAACAGCAATAACAGAATGTGAAAATATGGAACTTAGACAATGTTTTCAACAAGCGAGAAATGGTGATGAGAGTTTTCAATATGAATTATTTAAAGTTGCACAAGCAAAAGGGTATTATAAACCAGCAATGGCAGCAACTGTGACAGAAATCCAAACAGTAAAAACAGATTTAGGTCAATAATATATAATAAATATATAAAATAAGTATGTGAAAAAATTAATTTATTTTTTAAATATATTAATGAAAATACATACTTATTTTTGTATAAAAATAGCCAAATACCATGATAGTAACTAGATAAAAAAAACTTGAAATTAAAAGAAATAGAAAAGTAGAGAAAAGAGAAGGAAAAGCAAAGAAAAAACGAATATATTGCTGATAATTGGAACTAACAAGAATGAATAAGCAAAAACAATCTTTGAATAAAAAAAGTATTTAATGTAAAATCTTATAGAATAAAAAAGTAATAAAAATAAAGGGGTTGCTTTAAAATTATTAGTAATATTAAGAAAATATTAATCCATTTAAGATCATCTGTAAAAGTTGTATCCTTATTAATAATAGGTTTGTTTTTGATAGGTGCAGCAATTATATTTATTTATAAACCAATATACAGTGTAAGTTTAAATGGTGAATTCATAGGATATAGTAAAAGTAAATTTAAGTTACAAGCTAAATTAAATGAATATATAAAAAATGGTGATCAAGAAAATGTGGCTTTTGTTGAAATAGAAAAATTACCAGAATATGAAATGTGTTTATTGAAAAAAGATATACAAACAGAAGATGAAGAAATATTTGAAAAAATAGCAGATACAGGGACTAAATACTATACATATTATGCTATAGTACAAGGAGAAGAAGAAAAAACATACCTTTCTAATTATGAAGAAGCAGAACAAGTTGTAAAAGAGTTAAAAGATAAAAATAGTCAGAATAAAAATGAAGTAAAAGTTCAAGAAAAATATTCAACAGAGTTAAAAGAATTAGTAACATCTGAAACAGCAGTAGCTAGTTTATACAAAAAAACAACAACAAAAACAAACTCAACAAGATTGGCATCTACAGCTACAGCAAGAAGTACAGGATCACAAGGGTTTAGTACATCAGCAAATATATCTGGATCAAGTCCAGCACTGGGAGTTTCTCTAATAAGACCAATTTCAGGAACTATTACATCTAGGTTTGGAAATAGAAGTAGTGTAAGGTCTACTATACATACAGGATTAGATATATCAGCTCCTACAGGTACCCCTATAAAAGCAGCAGCAGGAGGAACAGTAATATTTTCAGGAACAAAAGGATCTTTAGGGAAAATGATAATAATATCACATGGTAATGGAGTTCAAACATATTATGCGCATTGTAGTAGTTTAAGTGCAACAGAGGGACAAACAGTTTCTCAAGGACAAGTAATCGCAGCTGTTGGATCAACAGGAAACTCAACAGGAAGTCACTTGCATTTAGAAGTACGTGTTAATGGAACAGCAGTAAATCCACAAAACTATGTATATTAATAATAAGTAATAAAAACATATAGATAGATATTGATTATATAAAAAATAAAACCACTTCAAAAATGAAGTGGTTTTATTTTATTATTATTTATTAATATGTCTATTTAATATTCATATCTAATTTGTATCTTTTATGGTTATTAGAAATGAGTACTTATGCAAAATGTTTTATACATGTTTTAATTGCAGTGTTTTTTATTATAAGTTTTCCATATTCTAATAATTTGTTTTGAAAAATATTAGAATCATTAACAAATTTTCCGAATTCAGTAATTGTTGAGTAAAATAATTTCAAATATTCAAAATCTAAATTTATATCTGATATAACTAAATAATATGTATCATTATATAAATATAAAGAAAATCTTTTTGAAAAATTATCAATTTCATTTATAACAGAAGAATTTAAAAAGGTACAAAATGCACAAAAATCATCAAAATTATCAAAAGAATATATTGCTTGAGTTTTATTTATTTTTGAATTTTTCCTTTTTGCTTTAACATTCTTTTTAGGAAATTGTTCTTCAGTATAAGGAGACCTAGTAATTGTTAAAATGAAATGGCCATCAGATGTTGCTAGGGCTTCAATCATTAATTTGTAATCCTTAGTATTAAACCCTATTTCTTTTTCAGCTTCTTCTAACATTTCTAAAAATATAGATTGAGTATCTATAGAACTAGACATAAATGATTGATAATCTATATCCTTTTCTTTTAAATCATCTATATCTAAAGTAATTCTAATCTTATCATTATTAAGTTTTTCAAATCTCATTATTTCAAATCCCTCCTAAAGTATATGTATATATTAAGTATACTACTAAATATAATTTTTTGAAATGAACAAAAAATGGTAAATTTAAAAAATTATATAGTATTATATTAAAATTTCATAAAAAGTGTACTCATAATATAGCATAAATATAAAGAAAATAAAAGAGAAAAAAGTTAAAATATTAAAAATTTTTTTATGCTTAAATTATGTGTTTTGCTTGAAAAAAGTTAATATTGAGTATATAATATAAAAAGTAAAAAATAAATAAAAGTCTAAATTTCCGTAAGGAGAAGAGGAGGGTATAATGGCAACAAGAGATAAAAATATATGGATATTAATAGTTTTCATATTATCAGGTTTGGTAGTAGGTGGATTATTAGGAGAATTAGCAACAAAAATAGATTTTTTATGGTGGCTAGGTTATGGACAAAGTTTTGGATTGGAAAATCCAATAATATTAAACTTAAACATAGTAACTATAACATTTGGATTAATGTTTAAAGTTAATATTTCTAGTATAATAGGAATGTTAATAGCTATTTTTACATATAGAAAAATATAAAAGATGCAATTTAATATGGGGGTAAGAAAGGATATAGAATATCTATGAAAATGAAAGAACTCCCAACATCAGAAAGACCATATGAAAAGTTGGAATTATATGGAGCAGAAAGTTTATCAAATTCAGAACTTTTGGCAATTATAATAAAAACTGGTACAAAAAATGAGTCATCTATTACAATAGCGCAAAAGGTTTTGAAATTAAAAGAAAATTCACAAGAAGATAATTTAAGGTTTATGCAAGAAATTTCAATAGAAGATTTTATGGGCATAAAAGGTATAGGAAAAATAAAAGCAATACAACTTAAAACTGTCTGTGAAATCGCTAAAAGAATGTCAAGACCAATAAATAGAAAAAACATAATAATTAAATCTACAACAGATGTTGCTAAATTATTGATGGATGAAATGAAATATGAAAAAAGAGAAATAGTAAAACTTTTAATATTAAATAGCAAAAATGTTTTGTTGAAAATAAAAGATGTTTCACTAGGAGGAACAAACTTTGCAATAATTGAACCTAAAGAAGTATTAGTAGATGCTATAAAAATGCAGGCAGAAAATATAATTCTAGTACATAATCATCCAAGTGGTGATCCAACTCCTAGTCAAAGTGATTATAGAGTAACTGATAGAATTAAAGAATCAGCAGATATTATGGGAATACAATTAATAGATCATATAATTATTGGTGATAATAGGTTCAAAAGTGTTTTTTCAGAACATAAATAGAAAGGATTGTGTAATAAATGTTTAAATTTTTAAATGTAAATTCAAAAGATATAGGAATAGATTTAGGGACTGCTAATATTTTAGTTCTTTTAAAGGGTAAGGGAATAATTTTAAAAGAACCATCAGTAGTTGCTATAGATAAAAAAACAGGAAATATTCTAGCTACAGGTCATGAAGCAAAAGAAATGCTTCGGAAGAACTCCAGAAGCAATAAAAGCTGTAAGGCCTATGAAAGATGGTGTTATTGCAGATTTTACTGCTACAGAATTAATGCTAAAAAATATAATTAGTAAAGTATGTCAAAAATATAATGCTGGTAGACCAAGAGTTGTAGTGGGAGTGCCATCAGGAATAACTGAAGTAGAAGAAAGAGCGGTAGAAGAAGCTGTTATTCAAGCTGGAGCAAAAGAGGTTTATTTGATAGAAGAACCAATGGCTGCAGCTATTGGCGCTAACTTAGATGTTGGAGAACCAAGTGGAAATATAATAGTAGATATTGGTGGAGGAACAACAGAAGTAGCAGTTATATCTTTAGGGGGAGTTGTAATAAGTAATTCATTAAGAACTGCAGGAGATGAACTAAATGATGATATTATAAATTATGTAAAAAGAGAATTAAATGTTGCTATTGGTGAAACAACAGCAGAACAAATAAAAATGGAAATAGGATGTGCAATACCACTTGTTTCAGATTTATCGTTGGAAGTAAAAGGAAGAGATTTAAACACAGGATTACCAAGAAATATAATTCTAACATCTAATCAAATTGAAGAAGCTATGAAAGGTTCAATTAATGAAATAGTTGAAATAGTAAAACAAACATTAGAAAAAACACCACCAGAGTTAGCTTCAGATGTTATGGAAAAAGGAATTGTTTTAGCTGGAGGAGGAGCATACATAAAAAACTTGGACAAGTTATTAAGTGAAAAAACAGGAATGCCAGTATATGTTGCAGAAGATCCATTAACATGTGTTGTTAAAGGAACAGGAAAAACATTAGAAGATTTAGAAAGATTAAAACATGTATTAATAAATTCTAGAAAAAGAATATAAAAAGAAAGGAAGTAAAAATGTATAAAAATAACAAATCAGGAGCAATTGGTATAGCTATTACAATAATAATACTAATAATATTAGTTTTTTTATCAAATATGAATATAGAAAAGTTATCATATGTTGAAAGTGCTTTTAGCTCTTTAGTTATGCCTATTCAAAATGGATTAACATATTTGAAAAACAAAATAGCAGGCAATAATACATTTTTTACAGATATAAACAACCTTAAAGAAGAAAATAAAGATTTAACAGAAAAAAATAGTAAGTTGGAACAGTCATTAAGAGAATTGGAAAGTATGAAAGCTGAAAATGAGACTTTAAAAGAAGCTTTAAATTTGACAGAAAAATATGGTGAATATAATACAGTTTCAGGATATGTCATAAATAAAGATATAAGTAATTATAGTAGTAATTTGGTAATAAATGTTGGTAAAAAAGATGGAATAGAGACAAACATGACAGTAATTGCAGATAAAGGGTTAGTAGGATATGTATTATCTGTAACAGATAATACTGCAAAAATACAAACAATTATAGATACAGCAAGTACAACAAGCTCTACTATTAGTACATCACGTGATAGTATAATAGCAAAAGGAACAATGGAACAAAAAAATATGTTAAGAGCAACATATATACCAGTAGAAGCTAATTTAGTGCAAAATGATAGTATAGAGACATCAGGGTTAGGTGGTATTTATCCAAAAGGAATTCATATAGGTACAATAAAAGAGATAGTGAATACAAAAAATACAATAGATAGATATGCATTAATAGAAACAGCAGTTGATTTTTCAAAAATAGAGACAGTACTTGTTATAACAAAGTAAAAAACAAAAAATAGAAAATAAAGATTAGGTAGACAAAAATAAAGAAATGAGGGGAAATTTTGAAAAAAACAGTAATAGTTGTTATATTATTTTTAGCATTTTTATTAATATATTTTCTTCAAGCCAATTTTTTCAATTGGTTCACCATAGCAGGTGTTAAACCTAATCTTTTTGTGATTTTAATATTATTTGTTGGATTATTTGCAGGCAAAAATATAGGGTTAACTGTTGGGATATCTTTTGGAATAATATTAGATCTTTTTATAAGCAGAAAAATAGGAGTTTCAGGAATTATGCTGGGATTAATAGGTTTTGGCGGAGGATATTTAGATAAAAACTTTTCTAAAGAAAGTAAAATAACTATTATGATTATGGTTATGGGATCAACATTAGTATATGAAACAGGATCATATATCATTAATACACTCATATTTTCATCAAATTTTGAAATAATTCCTTTTATAATCAAATTAATAATTGAAACATTGTATAATGCAATATTAACTATAATTTTTTATCCATTATTTCAAAAAGCAGGATATTATATTGAAGAAAAATTTAAAGGTAATAAAATTTTAACAAGATATTATTAATGAAAAACAAATAATAAATGATAAAATGATAAATGATAGAGATTTAAATAACATATAGAATAAGTAGATTGGAAGTGAATAGGTGAGAAACAAATTAGATATAAAATTAAGGTTTAATATATTAACAATGATAATATATATTGTTGGAATCATATTGTTGCTTCAGCTATTTAATCTACAAATAATAAATGGTGCAGAATATAGAAGTCAATCTAATACAAGATTAACAAGAGAGAGTGTTTTAGAAGCAGCTAGAGGATCTATATTAGATAGTTCAGGAAATGTATTAGCTACTAGTGATATGGGATTTAGTATTAATTTATATAAAAGTAAAGTAGATAATAATACTTTGAATAATAATATATTAAATATAATAAATGTATTAGAATCAAATGGAGATAAATATGTTGATAATTTCCCAATCAAAATAAGTCCTTTTGAATATACTTTGACAAGTGAAGAGAGTATAAAAAAATGGAAAACAGAAAATAAAATAAAGGAAGAAACCACAGTAGAGGAAGCTTTTTATGAGTTTAAAGAAAAATATAAAATAGAAAATGATAATATTGAAGATATAAGAAAGATAATTGTAATAAGATATGAAGTTGCACAAAAAGGATATAGTAGCACTAAAGCAGTAGAAATATCGGATAATATAAGTTTAGAGAGTGCATTAGTTTTTAATGAACAAAGTATGTCTTTTCCAGGAATAAATATTGTTGTTCAGCCAATAAGAAAATATGTATCAGACACCTTAGGTGCACACATTATTGGAAATATTGGAAAAATAAATAAGAATGAATTAGAAAAAGTAGATGAAAGATATGATTTAAATGATTACATAGGTAAAATGGGTATAGAATATGTCTTTGAAAACTATTTAAAAGGGCAAAATGGAACTAAGCAAATAGACATGTCAGTTGATGGTACAGTTACAGGAGAATATGTAACAACAGAGGCAATTGAAGGTAGTGATGTAGTTCTAACAATAGATGCTAATCTTCAAAAAGTAGTAGAAGAAGCATTAGAAGCAAATATCAAAAAAATTGCAAGTGGAGGGTTTTCACAAAGATATGATACAAACTCAGGAGCAGCTGTTGTAATGAATGTAAAAACAGGTGAAATATTAGCAATGGCAAGTTATCCAACATATAATCCACAAGATTTTGTTGGAGGAATAAATACAGAAATGTGGAATGTATACAACACAGATATAAACAAGCCACTTAGGAATAAAGCAATACAAGATGCATATGCACCAGGATCAATATTTAAAATGGTAACAGCAATTGCAGCATTAGAATCAGGAACTATAACAACAAGAGACAGGATAAATGATACAGGAGTATATCCTAAATATACAAATCCAGTTTGTTGGTATTATACAAGTTTTCATAGAGGACATGGATCTTTAAATGTTTCAGATGCAATAAAACATTCTTGTAATTATTTCTTTTATGAAGTAGGAGACAGAATGGGTATAGATACATTAGAAAAATATTCTAGATTTTTTGGTTTAGGAAATAAAACTGGAGTAGAGCTTCCAAGTGAAACATCTGGAGTTGTTGCATCAAAATCAGCAAAAGCAGAAAAAACTAATGGGCAACCCTGGTATCCAGGAGAAACATTATCAGCAGTTATAGGTCAAAGTTACAATTCTTTTTCACCATTACAAATGACTAGATACACAAGTATGCTAGCTAATGGAGGAAATAGAATAAAACCAACAGTAATAAAAACAATAATAAATGCAGATGGGTCAGAGGTATCAAAAGAAGAAATAGCCAAATTTTCAGATGAAAAATTAGGAATAACTCCAGATGGTATAGATGATATGGATATAAATGATCAAAACTTAAGAAATATATTAGAAGGAATGAAATCAGTTACAAGTGAAACAGGAGGAACAGCATATAATATATTTAAGAATTTCAATATAGAGGTAGGGGGAAAAACAGGGTCTGCAGAAGCACCAGGAAATAAAGTAAATGCATGGTTCTCGGGTTTTGCACCATTCGATAATCCAGAAATAGCAGTAGTAGTTTTTGTAGAAAATGGTGGACATGGTAATTATAGTGCAGAGGCTGTAAGAGATATAATGGCACAATATTTTGGAATGAATAGTAATCAAGTATATGAAGACATGACAGCTATACCAGATGTAGAATTATCAAGATAATATCTTAGGAAGGATGTAGAATAATATGGCGCAATATGTAACAATAAACTTAAAAAAGGACCAAATAATTATAAGATTAAGTGAGTTTCCTGAACAAAAGGAGATAATCACTAGTTTGAAGAAAAAGTTATCAGAGCTTAAAAAGTTATATAAAAATGAGAAAACACCTATAATAGTGACAGGTAGAGTTCTAAAAAATAAAGAAATAGCAGAAATACAAAAAATAATCAAAAAACAAATAAATGTTGAGGTAGAATTTGATAGTCCTAAAGATTTAGGTTTACATGGAATAAAAAGGGTATATAATCAAGATGTAGGTCAATCTGAAACAAAATATCATAAAGGATCAATACGATCTGGACAAAAAATGGAATTTGAAGGAAGCTTAGTTATATTAGGTGATGTAAATGGTGGTGCAGAGGTAATAGCTGGAGAAAATATTGTTGTTTTAGGTGCACTAAGAGGTTTAGCACATGCGGGAGCAAAAGGAAATAAGAAGGCGATAATAGCAGCAGAAAAAATTGATTGTCCACAACTTAGAATATCTAATATAATTAAAGAAATAGAATATGATGAGGAAGAATATAATACAAGAAAAACTTATGCATATGTGGAAGGTAAAGAAATAATATTAGAATAAGAATAGAGTTAATAGCACATCTTATTAGATGTGCTATTAACTTATAAGAAGTAGTATAAGTGCAAAAAATAAACTTTGATCTTCTATTCCTTCATTATATAAGAAAAATAACATACAGATAATAAGAATATCATCATAAAAAAGTTTTATACCAAATATTTCAAAAAAAGAATTATCTTCATTATTTTCAGTGTTTTCTCTGCCAGAAAAATTAAAAAGGTTCAAAAAAGGATTGCTTCCTCTATTAGAGTTTTTTTGATTAGAAGAATTGCTTTTATTATCTGCTTGTGGCTTAGGTATATCATTTTTTTTTGCATTTTGTGTATTAGAAGAATTGTTAAAAGTATTAATATTTTCAAGTTTTTTTTGATTTTCTAGATGTTGCTTTTGATATAAATTGTTTCTGAAATGTGTGGTATATGGTGGCATATTTGTGTGATTACCATATCTATAAGGATTTCTAAATCCAGAAAAAGGGTAAGGTAGCATCATTTTTTATCACCACCATCAGGTTTCAAAACTTCAAAAACTTTACTCATATTAAATAGTTGTATGTATTGTTCAACTTTATCTTTTCTACTGTTTTTTAGATAGGGTTTTAATGATAATAATAGGTTTGACCTAGGATCATCTTTGTTAGAATTCATTTTATCAATTATTGTTTTCATCTTCATCATAGAATCTATATCTATATTAGGGACAGAAGTGTTTGAAGATGTTTTGTTAGAAGCATTTTCAGAAGAATCACTATTGTTTTGTTGACCTAACATATTCATTATATTTTTAATCATTTCTGGATCAATGTTCAAAGAGCCAGAACCAGAAGGGTTATCAGTGCTGTTGTTTTCAGTAGTGGAATTAGTAGCAGAATCATTAAAAGTATTATTATTTTTTTTGTCTTTTTTGTGGTTATTTTTATTAATATTCTTAGAGGAAGAGTAATTTTTAGAATAATTGTTAAAAGTTCTCTTTTTAGAGTTAGAGCTTTTGTTAGTCTTTTTATCAGCACTTTCGGCACTTTCAGAGCTGTTATTGGTAGATGAAGAGTTTATGTTATTTAAAGCATCTTTAATATTATCAGGAATATTTCCAGAATTAATCATTGTACTAAATTTATCTACCATATTTGCCATATCTTCATTCATAAAATCACACCCTATTTATTAAAATTATTTTTTAATTGATCTATAATTTTATCTTTATCTTTTGAGTTCATAATTTCATTTGCTTTTTGAATACTCTTATCTAAATCTTTTTTATCCACTTTAGATAAGATATTCATAAGTTTTGCCATATCTATATTTTCCATAAAATCCTCCATTTCTATAATAAAAATAGTGTATATTTAATTATATGCACATGAAAACTTAAATATATAAGATATATTATTATATGTGAGTTTTTTGAATTTTGTTAATGATAATGAAAAAATAATATATAAAAATTTAGAGTAAAAAATGTAAAATTTGTAAAAAAGCAAAAAATGTTACAAGAATGTAAAAAAAATGTCATATTTATACAGTTCTTGTATAAACCAAGGTTCCGTAGTAACAAAAGATCGTTTTACATAAAAAGTTTTATAAATATGAAAGAAACTGTATAAAAGCATTGAAAAATCAGGAAAAATATAATATAATATAATATATGAATAAATATGGGAGGGAAAACATGAACGGGAGAATAATGAAAAAAATGATAGCCATAGTATTAATAATGATGTTAAGCATGGCAAACTTGATAGTATTAGGAGAAGGAGTATATGCAGCATATGAGGAATTAGAAAATCAAGTAAAAGTAACAAATAATAAGAATATAGAATTTGATAGTTACTTTAAAGAAGAAGGAAGAAAAACCCATAGTGTAAGAGGAGATATAGGAGAGAGAAAAAGCCTATATCTAAAAATCGATGTAAAAAACGGAGGATACTTAAGAGAAGGAAGAATAAGAATAGAGAATCCGAACTTCAGAATAGATACAAATGAAGTAACAAATACAGTAAAAGGAATAGATGTAGGAGCGAATGAAATATATTTAAACCAAATAGAAAAAGGACAAGAAGTAGAAATAGAGATCCCAATAGTATTTGAAAGAGAAGGAAGTGTAGAATTAAATAAATTCTCTAAAGAGACAAAAGAAATATTAGAAGGAAAATACATAGACAATGAAGGAAGAGAAAAAGAAGTAAAAGCAGAAGTAAAAGTGGCAGTA
>JGI994J12354_10001607_pt1 | contig 22814 bp, 12 predicted proteins | sample IntmicLarv3ML3BL_FD_12354 | JGI IMG/M metagenome (IMG submission 12354) | reverse complement strand
CATTACGCGGTTGGCAAACCAAATTGTAGTGCTTCAGCACAAGCTAGTACCATCCCCTTATAGGGGAAGAGCAAACCACCACTTGAAGTGGTGGTTTTGATTTTTCAGCCTGTAAGGAAAACAATTTTGTTTACAGTTTTTATTTAATTGTTTATTGATTGTTTTTCTTGAGTTTTATAGTCTATAGTTTTATAGTTTGTAAGAACAGGATTAGAAGAAACAATATCTGGGAAAGTTTTTAATAATCTTGAATAGACACTTCCCCATGGGAATCACTATTTGAAGAAATATTCACTTTAGGTTTATTATTCAGAGATTTCTCTATTTCTTGAGCTTCTGCAACAACTCTATTATACAAATCTAGTTTATTGTTAAGTTTATTTTTGGAGATAACTTCTGGGTAGATATCAAAATCTGCCAATTTAGATACAATTTTTTCCATGGTCCTCTGAGGATTTCTATAAAATTCGCTGCCTCTGATTCTTATGAACTTCCATCCGATTCTCTCTAGTATAGTTTGTCGTTCCATGTCATTCATGATTTCATTTTCAGAGTTGCTACCAGAGATACTTCCATCACATTCTAGGGCAATTTTTTTATCACCATCTTTTACTATCATATCAATTTTATAAATTCCAACCTCATATTTTTGGACTGTATTAAATCCTTTTTCACTTAGCATTTCTGATATGGCTTTTTCAAATTCGGAAGCAATGTTAATATTTACATTTCCATATGTGTTTTTAAGGTCTTGGACATTGTCTGCATACTCAATCAATTGTTTTCTAACATCACTTTGTTTAAGGTCTTTATTAACATCAAGAGAATTAACAATCCACATTTGGTCTCTAGCACGGCTGGCAGCTACATTATAACGTTGTATAGTTTCTTCTTTGTCAGATTTAAGTGATAGTGGGCCATCTTCATCACCATTATCAACCATAGTAAGGAAAATTATATCTCTCTCATCTCCCTGAAAATTGGCAGGTAATCCTACTTTAACTTTTCTTTCTTCCAAGATACTAGTTTCAAAATGAAGATTTAATAACTTTTGAATATATTTTACCTGTTCTTCACCTAATAGAGAAATTATTCCAAAGGATTTGTCATTGTATTCCTCTTGATTAATACAAGATTTCAAGAGAGAAATAATAGTTTCTCCTTCCTTTGGGTTAATCTTTCTCTCTCTAAGTCCATCAACTTTGTAGTTAATTACACTTGGGTGCAAAGAAGAATTATTAGCATCTCTTAGGGGTTTAATTTTGTCATTGTAGCATAATTGATTGCTATACCCAATTATATCAGGGACACATCTAAAATGCTCTATCAACATAAGGGAGGTAAAATTTGAGCTCGTAATATCATAAAGGGAGTATCTTCCATCATATAAAGGATGATTAGGGATTTTGCCCCTTATTGTACTTCTAAGAAGATTTTCTATTTGGGTGATATTGGCCCCAACATTAATAGGACTGACTTGTTTGTCATCTCCTACAATGATGACTTTTTTGGCAATATATAAAAATAACAAGTCTCTAATACTACTTTGGCTGGCCTCGTCTATTATTACAATGTCAAACATTTCACGTTTTAAATCAAGACTTTCCATAGTATTGGTAGTGGTCATTATCCATGCTGGGACTGCGGAAATAGAATTTTTCATGTATGCTTTAGATTCTTTTTTTAATTGTATAGCTCTTTTTCCAGTGCCTTTTCCAATTTTTCTTTTAAGCTGCAACCAACCAGTTAGATTTTTTTTGAGATTAGTATTATTTTGCAATCTAGTTAACATGTGATACCAAGTTTTTTTGACTATAAGTTGGACTGTGGTTTCTTTTAAATCACCATTTATTTGATGATATCTCTTTTGCAAGGCATCATATGAATCTATTAAAATATCATTTATAATATCGTCAAATTGTTTCCAAAGCCAACCTTCTTGAAGATTTTCATTGGGATAGTGTTGACCATGAATTCCCACTCTATTTTCTATGTCTTCTGCCCATTGTGGAGCAAATTCTCTTAATTTAGTCAGATATTTATTTCTTAGATTATATTCTTTGATTTTGGATTTAGTCAGAATCAATTTTTCATAATTTTCCCTATATTCATCAGGATTCTCATCTTTTATATTTTGAGATAATCTCTCGCAAAGCACAGACATCAGCCTATTTTCCTTTGATAAAATATATAAATCCTTCTTAAAAAGTTTTTTTGTATCAGTTAGCTTGTAAAAAATTTTGACTACTTCAACATATCTAGGCAAAACTTGAAATTTGAATTTTAAAGTTTTTTCCAGTCTTATTAGGTCATTATCTAAGACACCAAAGACTTCACTTTCATCAAACAAGAATTCAATATTGATGCCAATGCTTTTTATTAAATCATTAAAATTTTTCTCAGCAGTTTTTTTCCAATCTAGGGCAAATTTTATATCAGGAATGAGATTTTTAGCAATTTTTTCTGGAAATTCTTCATCTAGCTCACTAAATTTATACATTCCATTTTTAGTCATTAATTTATCCCATAAATTTTCTAAGTTTTGCTTGATTTCAGTTAATTCAAAGGTTTTTCTCAAGAGAATACAATCTTCTACAGTGGAAATTGGCTTTTTATTAATGGTTATATTATCATAAAATATCTTGCTTTGCTTATCAAATAAAAAACCAAAGGAAGAGAGTTTGCCATTTTTTCTGATTTTGTCTTCTAGTTTATCAATAATTGAAATACAGTCTAATCCATCAATAATACTACTAAATTGAATATTTTTATCAAAATTGTATTTTATAATTTCGTCTTGTTTTTCATTGGCAAACTCAATTAAATTCACCATTTCGTTCCACCATTTGCCTTCGCCATCTTTGCTGTCTCCAGCTAAAATAGCTTTTAGTTTCCATTTATCAAATGTTTTGAAAGATTTAAAGTATAAATCCAATTTGTCAAAATTATTATTTCTGAGACAACCAAAGTCAATCTTGGCTCCATTTTGAAAAAAAGAAATAATATCGTTTTCATCAATAGAAAAGTTGCGGTGAAGTTCTTCGCTTAGAGTTTTAATATCGTTTTCTAGGGATATTTTTTCACTAACTTTCATTTTAAATATATCAGGAGATGTCAGCAAATTTGAATCAGGAAGGTCAATGTTAAGCTCTTTTTCTTCAAAACTATCAATGCTTTTATTGGTTTCGTATAATTTGGCAAGTTCATCACCAGTCAGCGGAAAATCTTGAGCTGATTGGACTTTTCCTGGTATTATTTGAGATAATTTTTCATAATTATCGTGGACAAATTTACTCATTTCTATTGGAGTATAATTTCTTTCTCCAACCAAAATGGGTTTAAATTCCTTATTTTTAATTTGGAACATTTTTAATCTTACTTCTTCCAAATCTTCCATTATCTGAATTCTTCTCTCATCAATTTGTGTTATTTCATCGTGTAATTTTTCTGGAGTTGTATTGGTATCCATTTCAGAAATACTATTTACAGAATTTTCTAACTCCTTAAAATTATTTTCAATATCTGAAACACAGAGATTTTGAATTTCTTCTGGCAGTTTATCTCTAAGTACAGATAGAGCTTGTTCTTTGTAGCTAGTGACCAAAAGTCTTTTTCCTTGAGATAAGAAATGACCTATCAAATTGGCAATGGTATGGGTTTTACCAGTGCCTGGAGGACCTTGAATTACGACGACATCCTCTTGTTCTACCCTTTTGGCAATTTCCAATTGCTCTTGATTGGCATTATTGTACATGAGAATATCCTTACTTTCTCCACTAGCCAAAGCAAGTCTGTCTTCTAAGCTTTTTATTTCTTCAATTAAGCCTTGTTCTTTCACATTATACTTTTCATCATTGGAAATAATAGTCTTGAAAACATTAGGAATAGCATTTTCCTTTTGGATTTCTTCTATTATGTTTTCAAAAATTCTAATGGAACCATCAGTTTTTTTTCTAAGAATAAAGGCTGGATTTAAAGAAATAGTGTATCTATCCCCATGTTCAGCTTTATCAATGCCAGGACTTTCTATAAATTTGCTATCTGGAGATAATCTATGGAGCAATCTCCTCAAAAAGTCTGGTGTTTCTGTTTGATCCAATGGATGATAATCATTTTGAGACAATTCATCTAATTCAATTTTGATACTATCTAAGGAAATACCATCGACTCTAGATAGAGCATCAAGGTATAATTCAGATGATTTTTCAGTGTTAATGATTTTTATGATGTTTTTTTGTGGTTCCAAAGAAAGTTTTACTCGCTTTGACAAAAGAGGATATCGAATAATGTTATTCTCTTCTAAAGTGCTCTTCCCCAGATTATTATTCGCAATATCTTCAAAAAGGCCATTGGCAATTACAAATTCGTATTGTCCAGATTCTCTATTTAAATCAGTATAGATATTATATAATTTTACAAAAAAGTCTCTAATTTTCTTGATTTTTTTTTGATTAAAAACCCACTTTTCCCTTTCTTTTATCCATTTATCAAAATATTTTTGTCTGTCAGAAACATCAGCAAAATATTCCAAAGTTTCTGGAATAATTTCTTTTTCTTCATTTATGACGGATATGTAAGATTCTACTAAAACTTTACTTACTTTGGGAGTGGCGTTTTTGGACCAATCATCCCATCCGTCTTCTAGCCAACTATTTAAGGACTCGGGTAATTTTGGTATAGGCTCAAACTCTGGCTTTTTTACTGAAAGTAAAATATCTTCTTCACTGTTCTTAGAATTTTCTCCATCAAGAGAGCTTCCATAGGATAAATCTATGTTTTTATCTATGGGAATATTTTTCAAAAATACATAGTCAAGTTCTTCAGCAATATTGGTGGGAATTTTTTTACTCATATTTTCATATTGTTTCAAATAGTCAAATAATAGGACTAATTTTTCTTTTAATTCCAATGTATCCTCCTAAATTTATTTATGATTATCTAAAAGATTATATAAATTTATAAAATTTGCATTCTAGAAACTAAATAAAATCACTTCAAATTATAGATTTCAAATATAATATAGTTATTAAAATAAAACACCTAATTATTATACAACTTTTTAGTTAGTTTATAAAGAGGTTATTTTTTTTCTTCAGGTACTTTTGGAAAATAATCATCTTTTCTGAAGAAAATCAAGGGTTTTTAAATTTATAGTTGTTAAAATATAAATTTTAGGATATAATAATCAATATACAGGAATTTAAAATAATCGTGAGAAAATCATTATATGAAATAATAATCTATTAAATTAATTATCAACTTGAAAACTGAAAAACAAATTCATGTAAAATGAGGTGAATATTTTGTGAAGAATTCTAGCGAGAAGTATAATGTTTTTTTGGGAGAGTTTTTTTATAAAGCAATTGAACTTCCCACCAGAGAAAATTTATCTACCACTTTTCTATCAGAATTTTCTGAGAGCAAAGATAGTCAAAAGACAAATGATACTATTATTGTAGGAATCAATAGTTTTGTAAAAAGTAGAAATTCTTTTTTTGATGTAACCCAAACTTATTTAGATAAAACAATCGGCTCAAGATTAGATATATTATCTAAAATCAAAAATACCTTAGATGCCAAAATAATAGAGAATAAGTCTCTATTTGATGATTTGGTGAATAAAGAAAATATTGGATGTTTGTTTTCCATTAATTACGATACTTTCATTGAAAAAAATGAAAAATATACTGAAAGTTTGGAAATGATACATCCTTTTAAAGTTACTGAAGAAATAAAAGCTCCAGAATTTGTGGAAAATGACAAAATAAGATATTACAAAATATTTGGAGATATCTCTAATGAAGAAGATATTTGCGCTACTAGTCAAGACATTAGAAGAATGAAAATGCTTCCATTTTTTGGAGATTTTTGGAATAAATTAAGAGAAGAACTTTCAGAAAGGCCAACTATTTTTCTTGGAGTTAATTTCGAGGATTTAGATTTTTGGGATGTATGTGATTTTTTATTTTCAAAAATTAAAAATTTGGAGCAACCTGTATATATTGTTCAGCCTAATCCAATTTTCAAAGAAAATATAATTAAACTAAAAGATAGATATGGAATTAAAATCATATGTATGGAAGAGTGTGATTTTTTGAAAGGCTTTAATTTAGCTGTTGATACAATGGATTTTCTCAAAAAAAATATTGAAATTATAGTCCCATACAATGAAGATTCATTTGTAGTCAAAGGAAAAGAACCTGCATCAGAAAAGAAAGTATTAAAAATTAAAAATATTAAGGGCAAGAATGTTAGGAGAAACAAAAAAGATACTCTTTCTGAAGAGGGGGACATTGAAAACTCTTTGATAAAGGGTGACCAAAAATTAGATGATATTCTGACTGAAAAGGAAAATATTATTCCTATTAATATTGTTTCTATTAATACTGACTCTACTAGTACGACTTCCATCAATACTATTTTTGTTGACGCTGGTGAAAATATTGGTGAGAAAAATATTGAAGAAAAAAGCATTGAAGAAAAAATAGAAATTAATGAGAAAACTTTGAAGGAAAAAGATCTTCAGCCTATTATGGCAGAAGTTAATTCTGAGGAAGTCGAAGAAACTATCAATTCAACTGAAAAGTTAATATCAACTGAAAATTTGGTGGAAAACAACCTAATAGAAGATGATGTGGCAAAAAATGATTTAGCAGAAAACAATCTAGTTGAAAGTGATTTAAGAGAAGATAATTTAGTGGAGGAAAACAAAGAAAAACTTCTTGAAGAGAGATTATCAGAAAAATCCATAATCGAAAAAGTAGTGGTAAAAAAATCTGTAATTGAGACACTAGAAGAAAATCTAAATCTTGCCACAGATAAAGAAGATATTTTGGGGAAATTATTAGGAAAGTTTCGCATTGAAGAAAAAATGGAGGAAAATTTACACAGAAATTTAAATAGTCAAAGTGTGGAAAGTACAGAAACTAAAGAGAACCCAATTAATTTGACATCAGAAAATAAGATGAATTTTAATTTAAATAAAACAAATGATGAAATTTTAGATGAACTTGTAGTTGGTCAAAATTCATTAAGTGAAAAAATAACTCATCCCAAAACAAATGAATTTGTAAATACACCAGAAGAGAAAGAAAAAATAATAAAAGATGAGATGACAAAAAAAGAAAAGGCACAAGGAGAAGTTGATCCATTTGATTCTCTTGCCAAAGAACTTACAAGTGGCAATTCTAAATTTGAGAGTAATTTAGTAATTAACAATTTGGGAGTTGAAGTAACTAAAATTGTTGAAGAAAAGAATGAAGAAAAAAATGAAGAAAAATTATTAAAAGAAGATTTGCCAGAAGAAAATTTATCAGAAGAAAATTTGGTGGAAAAAGGAAGCAATACAGAAAAAGAAATTATAAAATTATCTCCAGAGGAGATATTACTGGACTTTGATGAGAATGAATTGTTGTTGAGTAAAGATGCTAGTGATACCATTTTTTCATTAACAGATGAAAGAGAATATGTTAATAATGTCCTAGATAATTTAAGTGAAAAAAATGATGAAAATAGCAAAGAAAATGGAATGGATTTTATTAATAGCCTTTTTTCTGAAAATTTGATAAGTACTGATTTTGAAATTTCTAGTGAAAAAATTACTGAAACTCCTTTTGAAAAGAACAAAAAAAATAGTTTAATCATTTTTAAAGATGATCTGAGAACAGAAGACCTCATAGATGAAAATCAAGTGCTAGATTCAACAGGAAAAATAGGGACAAATGAGAGTATAGGGGAGACAAACAAATCAGAGGTTTTGTTTGAAAACGCTGAAAAAGGCACTATTCCCAACATTCAGATGCCTCTAGAAAAGGCCGATCAACCTCTTGTTGATGATTCAGTCAATGTAGAAATTAAGTGGGATTATGATATAGAATTGATAAAAAAATCAGAAATCGTTGATAAAGATTCAAAAGAAGTAAGAAGTGTTTTTCCTAAGGACAATGATAAAATTATTAATATTGAGCAATTTAAGAGGGAAAATTATTCAGAAAAAGGACATAAAAATTTGCAATCTGATGAAAAGGTGAGAACGTACATAAAAGATACTGCTCCCCAAATGCATGTTTTATCAGAAAATACCTACAACATTGCAGTGGGATTGCATAGTAAATATCAATCTTTGGACTTAAATCACTTTCCAATAAAGGGAAATCATAAAATAGAAGATATAATAGATGATTATACTTCCATAGAAAACCTTGGTATTTCAGACATAATGATTGGAGATATTAAAATTAATTCTGCTAAATTGAAAATGTTTATTAGGGAAGATACAAATATTATAGAGATTAGAACAAGAGAATTTTCTCTGTGCTTTGGTGTTTATGATGACGGCTCAAGGATTTTTATCAGAAGTAATGAAATTTATAAATATCAAATATTTAGTGGAATAAAAAACTCCAGATTAGCTTGGGTAGCCACTGTTCTAAAAAGTTTTTTCACTGGATCTCCAGTAACATTCAATAGTAAGGGATATGCAGGAACTATTGAATACAGAAATGAAAAGGAAGCTAAAAAATTTAATGTTTTGCTTGATTCAATTAAAGATTATGAAAGCATCGTGACTGAATTAAAATTAAATAAAGAGAAAAATATTTCTGAAATGGAAAATAGCTTTTATACATTATTTTTACTTTCTTCACATATACATGGAAATAAAGAAATTGGAAACTGGACTACATTTAAAATTCCAAACGAATATAAGATGAAAGTGGGAGATTATATTGCATTTGAGAGGATACACAAATTAAAATTTAAAGGAATAGGATTTGACATCAAAGAAATCATAACTTTAAAAGAACCCCTTACCGCCAGTGAATTGATAAATGATAAAATTAGTTGTAATTATAAAAAAGTTGGAATTTCTCTGACTAGATTGGAAAAGGTACAGGAAATGTTTAAAAGTTAAAATTGTATATGGGAATTTTATATCAAAATTTTATATATCAAAGTCTACTCACACTGAGTAGACTTCTTCTTTTTTTGTCGTTGACAAAAATAAATATATATGATAATCTAGGATATAACAAAATTAAATATTCATTCATATATTTCTGAAATAAGGTCAGAAGTTTCTACAGTTAACCATGAATTAACTACTATGGGTGTTGCACAGAGATAATAACATATGTTATTATATTTTTTTCTGTTGCTACATTATTACAGTGACTTTATTATTATGTTTATTGTTAGATAAACTTTAATTTGAGTTTTTGGGGAGGTTGCTTTAATAATGCATCAAAATTTTTTCCTGATAAATGGTAATTATATTATGAAAAAGAACCATCCAATAAAAAACAAAGCAAACTTCTACAGTTTGCTTATAATGATAGGGCTAAGTGTACTATAGGAGTAGTGCGTGCTTAGGCCTTTTTTAATCATTATATCTTGCTATTAGACACAAATATCCAAAGTCTGTCAGTGTCAACTGTATATGATTAAAAAATCCAATAATTATAGTCGATGATTTTAAAATATCAAGGAGGATAGAGTGAAAAAGGATATAGAAATTGCACAGGAAGCAAAAATTTTGCCTATAATAGAAATAGCCAAAAATCTTGGCATAACAGAAGAGGAAATAGATCAATATGGTAGACATAAAGGTAAAGTTTCTCTTGATTTATTGAAGAGACTGGATGAAAAAAAAATGGGTAAACTCATTTTGGTCACTGCAATAACACCCACTCCTGCTGGAGAAGGGAAGTCAACAGTTACAGTGGGGCTTACACAAGCTCTAAATAAAATAGGGAAAAATTCTGTGGCTGCTCTTAGAGAGCCTTCTTTAGGTCCTGTTTTTGGAGTCAAGGGAGGGGCCACTGGGGGAGGATTTTCTCAAGTCATACCAATGGAAGATATTAATCTTCATTTTACAGGAGATTTACATGCTATTGGCACTGCACACAACCTAATAAGTGCCTGTATTGATAACCATATTAATTCTGGGAATGCGTTGGATATTGATATTACCAGTATTACTTGGAAAAGGGTTGTAGATATGAATGATAGAGCTCTTAGGAAAATCGTTATTGGATTGGGAGGTAGGGCCAATGGAATTCCCAGAGAGAGTAGTTTTCAAATCACAGTGGCTTCTGAACTAATGGCTATTCTCTGCTTATCTAATTCTTTAATTGATTTTAAAGAAAAAGTTAAAAATATAATTTTTGCCTTCAAAAAAGATGGAAGTCCTGCCACTGTGGGTGAACTGAAGATAGAGGGAGCGGTTACATCTCTTCTCAAAGAAGCACTCAAACCTAATTTGGTCCAAACAATAGAAAACACTCCTGTTTTCATTCATGGGGGACCCTTTGCAAATATTGCTCATGGGTGTAACTCCATTTTAGCCACCAAATTAGCTCTTAAAACATCAGACTATACTGTGACTGAAGCTGGTTTTGCCGCTGATTTGGGAGCCGAGAAATTTTTGGATATAAAGTGTCCTAAGGGAGTGCTTAACCCAAATTGCGTTGTACTGGTAGCTACAGTAAGAGCATTGAAGCATCATGGTGGAGCAAAGGAATTAAATGTAGAGAATATTGATGCCTTATCTAAAGGAATTGAAAATATGGATAAACATATTGAAAACATAGGAAAATATGGTCTTCCTGTGGTTGTTGCCATCAATAAATTTGTAAGCGATACTGATGAAGAGTTGAATTTTGTAATGAACCATTGTGAAAAAATGAATATTTCAGTATCTCTTTGTGAAGTGTGGGAAAAGGGCGGTGCAGGAGGTATTGATCTTGCTGAAAAGGTTGTTGATTGTATTGAAAAAAACATTAACCAATATTCCCCATTATACTCTCCCAGTGATTCCATTGAAAACAAAATTAACAAAATAGCAAAAGAAATATATGGAGCTGATAAGGTAGAATTTACAGGTGGGGCAAAAAAAATGTTGGGAACAATTAGTAAATTAGGTTATGATAGTTTTCCTGTGTGCATATCAAAGACTCAAAAATCCTTATCAGATAATCCAAATTTACTTGGAAGACCAGAAGGATTTACTTTGACTATTAAGGAGCTAAGAATAGCTGCAGGGGCTGGATTTATTGTAGCTATGGCTGGAGATATTATTGATATGCCAGGACTTCCAAAGGTTCCTTCAGCAGAGAAAATAGATATAGATGAAAATGGAAAAATAACTGGATTATTTTAAGGAGGATAAAATTGAATTGCCGTGTTTTTGTGGAAAAAAAATCAGGTTTTGATTTGGAAGCCAAAAGGTTGTTTAGTGAGCTCAAAGAAACTTTTGGGTTAGAAACCTTGAGGAATATAAGAATATTCAACATCTATGATGTTTTTGGTATTAGTGCTTCTGAAAGGGATAAGGCTATAAGTGGTATCTTTAGTGAGATAGTTACAGATAGTGTGGTTACTGGTGAAATGTACACTGGTGGAAATAAATACTTTGCTGTGGAGTATCTTCCTGGTCAATTTGATCAAAGGGCAGATTCAGCTGTGCAATGTTTAAATTTGCTTTCAGACAAAAATCAGAATGTTGCAATCACAAGTGGTAAATTAATAATGTTTGTGGGGACAATCAGTGATGAAGATATAGAAAAAATAAAAGGTTATTATATCAATCCCATTGAAATGCGAGAGAAAAATTTAGATATTTTTGAACTTCAAAGTAGTGAGAAGCCTTTGGAAGTTCCTACAATTGAAAATTTTATTGATTTTACTGAAGAAGAAATAATGGATTTTATGGAAAATAATGGACTTGCAATGACATTGGAAGATATAGTATTTATTCAGGATTATTTCAAAAATGAAGAAAAAAGAAATCCTATTGAAACAGAAATAAAGGTGTTGGATACCTATTGGTCTGACCATTGCAGACATACTACATTTGAAACTAAATTAAAAAGTGTAATCTTTCCTGAAAATGAATTTGGGGATACATTAGAAGAGGTCTTTAATCAATATTTAAAAGATAGAGAATATGTATATGGATTAAAAGTTGAAGAAAAGAAAATTTCTCTTATGGATATGGCTACTATTGCTGGAAAACAAATGAGAAAAAATGGACTTTTAGATGATTTGGAAATTTCCAATGAAGTGAATGCGTGCTCTGTTCACATTGATGTAAAGGTAGATGGAAAAATAGAAAAGTGGCTTTTAATGTTTAAAAATGAAACTCACAATCATCCCACAGAAATTGAACCATTTGGTGGAGCCTCCACATGTTTAGGTGGAGCAATAAGAGACCCCCTATCTGGAAGAGCCTATGTATATCAAGCAATAAGAGTCACTGGTAGTGGAAATCCATTGGAAAAACTAGAAGATACTTTAGAGGGCAAATTACCTCAAAGAAAAATCACCACAGGAGCCGCTCATGGATATTCATCCTATGGAAATCAAATAGGCCTTGCTACAGGTCATGTCTCTGAAATATACCATCAAGGTTATAAGGCCAAAAGAATGGAAGTTGGGGCAGTAGTGGGAGCTGTTCCTCTAGATTGGGTAAAAAGAGAAGAACCAATAAAGGGTGATATAGTAATACTGATAGGTGGAAAAACAGGTCGTGATGGCTGTGGTGGAGCTACAGGTTCATCAAAAAAACATACTGAAATTTCTCTTATGTTATCAGAGTCAGAAGTTCAAAAAGGAAATGCTCCTGAAGAAAGAAAAATTCAAAGATTGTTTAGGAAAGAAAAAGTAACAAAACTTATAAAAAAATGCAATGACTTTGGTGCTGGTGGAGTATCAGTTGCTATTGGCGAATTGGCTTCTGGACTGGATATTGATCTTGATGTTATTCCTACTAAGTATGATGGTCTAACAGGGACGGAACTTGCCATTTCAGAATCTCAAGAAAGAATGGCTGTAGTAGTAGCTATTGAGGATAAAGATAAGTTTATAGAATATGCTAACGAAGAAAATCTAGAAGCCACTGTAGTTGCCAAAGTAACTGATACTGATAGATTAGTTATTAATCACAATGGGAAAAAAATAGTAGATATATCCAGAAAATTTTTGGATACAAGTGGTGTTACACAGGAAATAGACGTAGAAGTGGAACCTATAGAAAATAATAAAGGCATCTTTAATAAGTTTGATATTACGAGAACTTTTGAAGAGAATTGGTATAGCATTTTAGAAAACGTAAATATTGCGTCTCAAAAAGGGTTAGTTGAAATGTTTGACTCTACCATAGGTGCTGGCACCATATTAATGCCCTTTGGTGGAAAATATGAAATGACTCCTACTGATGTAAGTATCAAGAAAATACCAGTTTTGAAGGGAGATACAACCACAGCATCGGCTATTACCTGGGGGTATAATCCAATTATATCCACATGGTCTCAATATCATGGAGCAGAATATGCAGTGGTAGAGTCATTGGCAAAGTTAGTAGCAGCAGGATGCGACTATTCCAAAGTTAGATTATCCTTTCAAGAATATTTTAAAAAACTGGGAAAAGAACCTAAAAATTGGGGACAACCCTTTGCAGCTTTATTAGGGAGTATCAATGCTCAAAAAGCTTTTGGTACACCAGCAATTGGTGGTAAAGATTCTATGAGTGGAACTTTTAATGATATTCATGTACCACCTACTTTGATTTCTTTTGCTGTTACCACTGTAGATATTGAAAATGTAATCTCTCCAGAATTTAAGAACATTGACAGCAATATTTATCTGATAAAACATTCTAAGCTGAAAAAAGGCTCACCAAATTATCAACAAATAAAAACCAATTTTGAGTTTATCCATAAAAATATAAAAGAGAAAAAAATAATTTCTGCCATAGCCTTAAAAAGTGGAGGAATAGCAGAAGGGTTATCTAAGATGACTTTTGGCAATAGAATAGGAGCCAATATTAATGGCCTTGTGGAAGGGATATTTGAATTTGGCTATGGTTCCTTCATAGTGGAAAGTGTGGAAAAATTAGAGGGAGAAAATGTTTACTTATTAGGAAAAACCATTTCTGATTATGAAATTCATATTAGTGATACAATAGTGTCCATGAAAACTGCTGAAGAAAAGTGGCTTAATAAATTGCATTCTGTTTTTCCATATAAAACAGATGAAGACCCTACATCCCAACCTGCAAAAACTTATGATAATCAAAAAATATTTATTTGTAAAAACAAAGTTGCTAAGCCAAGAGTACTGATTACAGCCTTTCCTGGTACCAATTGTGAATATGATAGTGCTAGAGTCTTTGATAGAGAAGGAGCGGAATCAAAAATATTGTTATTTAGAAACATTACTCAAAGTTATATAAATGAATCCATTGAAAAAATGGAAAATGAGATTAATAATTCACAAATTTTAATGTTTCCTGGTGGATTCAGTGCAGGAGATGAGCCAGATGGTTCTGGAAAATTTATTGCTACTGTAATAGCCAATGAAAAAATTAAAAAAGCTATCAATGATCTTCTTAGAAGGGATGGATTGATTTTAGGTATCTGTAATGGATTTCAAGCATTAGTTAAGTCGGGGTTATTGCCATATGGACTAATTGGAGAAGTGACACCTGGAGATCCCACTGTGACTTTCAACAAAATAGGAAGACATCTCTCTCAAATGGTAACGACTAAAATAATCTCGACCAAATCTCCTTGGCTTATGGATATGACACCAGGGATGGAGCATGTAATTCCAATTTCTCATGGAGAAGGGAGATTTTTTGCCAATCCAGATGTCCTACAAAAATTATTAGAAAAGGGACAAGTTGCCACTCAATATGTGGACTTAGATGGAAATATTTCTAACGAATTTAAATATAATCCAAATGGTTCTGCTCTATCAGTAGAAGGAATATTGTCTCCTGATGGAAAAATATTTGGAAAAATGGGACACTCTGAGAGAAATGGCAATGGACTATACAAAAATATACATGGAATAAAAGAACAAAATATTTTTAAAAATGGTGTAAACTATTTTAAATAAAAAATAATAAATTTAAGGAGGAAAAATGAAAGTTGCTATCTTTTTTGGAAGTAAATCGGATACGGAGAAAATGAGAGGTGCTGCAAACTGCCTAAAAGAATTTGGAGTAGAATATACTACACATATTTTGTCAGCTCACAGAGTTCCTGAAAAATTAGTAGAGACTTTGAGTGAACTTGAAAAAAATAATTGTCAAGTGATAATTGCTGGAGCTGGGCTTGCAGCACATTTGCCAGGGGTTATTAGTTCGAAGACTGTACTTCCAGTGATAGGAGTGCCAATAGAGGCGGCCTTTCAAGGATTAGATTCTCTATTATCTATAGTTCAAATGCCAAAATCTATTCCAGTGGCTACAGTTGGAGTTAACAATTCTTACAATGCTGGAATGCTTGCTGTTCAAATGCTAGCTATTAAGTATGATGAATTAAAGGAAAAACTAATTGAATATAGAAAAAATATGAAAGAAAAGTTTATAAAAGAAAACGCTGAAATTGAAAATTTTTAGAATAATCTAATTTTAATAAAACATGAGGAGGATACGCATTAAAAGTTATTTAATGCAAAAATTATGGAAAGAAAAGAATTTATTTATGAGGGAAAAGCAAAACAGGTTTATGCTACAGAAGATAAGAATTTGGTAGTAATTCATTATAAAGATGATGCCACAGCTGGAAATGGAGAAAAAAAGGGAACCATTGAAAATAAAGGAATAATGAATAATAAAATTACATCACTTTTGTTTGAAATGTTAGAAAAAAATGGTATAAAAACTCATTTTGTAGAAAAGCTAAATGATAGGGACCAACTTTGTCAAAATTTAAAAATATTTCCATTGGAAGTAATAGTAAGAAATATAATAGCAGGTTCCATGGCAAAAAGAGTTGGGGTTCCTGAGGGAACAAAGCCAGAAAATACAATCCTTGAAATATGTTATAAAAATGATGATTTTGGAGATCCCCTTATCAATGACCATCATGCAGTGGCATTAAAACTTGCAACATTCGAAGAGCTTGATGTAATTTATGATATTACTTCTAAAATTAATAATCTTCTAAAAGATGCCTTTGACAGAGCAGGAATTACTTTAGTAGACTTTAAAATTGAATTTGGAAAAAATTCGAAGGGGGAAATATTACTTGCTGATGAAATAACTCCAGATACTTGCAGACTATGGGACAAAGAGACTGGAGAAAAACTAGATAAAGATAGATTTAGACGAGATTTAGGAGGTATAGAAGAAGCTTATATTGAAGTTTTGAATAGATTGGGGGCAAAATAAATGGTAGAGAATTCAATATTGATTCATAATAGTGATAAAATGGAAGAAGAATGCGGAGTTTTTGGAGTATATAGTACTACCAAAAAAGAAGTATCCAAACTTACTTATTATGCCCTATATGCTCTGCAACATAGAGGACAGGAAAGTGCAGGAATTACAGTGTCAGATAACGGACAGTTGACCACTTACAAGGGAATGGGATTAGCAGCCGATGTTTTTACTCCAGAAATACTAAATACCTTGGAAGGAAATGCTGCCATTGGTCACGTGAGATATTCAACTATGGGAGAGAGTAGAATAGAAAATGCTCAACCTATAGAAAATAGGTTCAAATTGGGACAAGTGGCAGTGGCACATAATGGTAACCTTACTAATAGCAAAATTATTAGAGAATTATTGGAGGATGGTGGAGCTAGCTTCACCTCTACCATTGATTCTGAGGTAATCATAAAATTAATTGCTAGAAAGGCTGGCAATGGCTTTGAAGAAGCTATCAAAAGTTCTGTAAGTGCAATAAAAGGTGCCTATGCTCTGGTTATTTTGGCTGAAAATAAACTTATAGGAGTAAGGGACCCCTACGGAGTGAGGCCCTTAGTGTTAGGTAAAAATCAACAGGGGGATTATTTTTTGGCCTCTGAATCTTGTGCCATAGATGCCATTGGTGGAGAAACCATAAGGGATATAGAGGCAGGAGAGATGGTAATAATAGATGAAACTGGTATTAAATCCATTGTTTATTCAGAAATAAATAAAATGACTCCCTGTTCCTTTGAATATATTTACTTTGCAAGACCAGATAGTGTGATGGATGGTATAAATGTCTATACAGCAAGAGTGGAGGCAGGGAAACTTTTGGCAAAACAAATGAAGGTAGAGGCTGATGTGGTGATTGGAGTGCCTGATTCTGGAATTCCAGCAGCTATTGGTTATGCTGAAGAAAGTCAAATACCCTATGGAATTGGTCTTATAAAGAATAAATATATAGGCCGGACTTTCATTGCACCAAGTCAAGAATTAAGAACACAAGCAGTGGCAGTAAAGCTTAATCCCCTGAAAGTAAATTTAGTAGGAAAGAGAGTTGTTATAATAGATGATTCTTTAGTTAGGGGAACTACAAGTAAAAAATTGATACAAATAGTGAGAGATGCAGGAGCTGTGGAGGTTCATTTTAGATTAGCTTCACCACCTGTAACAAACTCCTGTTATTATGGTATAGATACTGCTAAAAGAGAAGAGTTAATGGCTTCTTATATGTCTGTGGAGGAAATAAGAGTGGAAATAGGAGCAGATACATTGGATTTTCTTTCATTGGATAATATGTTGAGTGTTTTCAATAGAAATAACGACGAATATTGCGTAGGATGTTTTAATGGAATATATCCTATGTGTACTCCCAACGAGGTATAAGTTTATTTATCAATAATTCTAAAAACCTAATGAAAATTTGGAGGAAAAATGTCTATTACTTACAAAGACTCTGGCGTTAATAAAGAAGAAGGGTACAAAGCTGTTGAATTAATGAAAAAAGCAGTTGCTAAAACAACGAATGATAATGTTTTGACTGGACTTGGAAGTTTTGGAGCTATGTATGAATTGGGAAATTACAAAAATCCTGTATTGGTTTCGGGAACCGATGGTGTAGGAACTAAGTTGGAGATAGCCTTGACAATGAAAAAATACAATACAGTGGGGATTGATGCTGTGGCCATGTGTGTTAATGATGTATTATGTCATGGGGCTAAGCCACTATTTTTCTTAGATTATCTGGCGTGTGGTAAATTGGAAGCAGAAGTGGCAGCAGAACTAGTCTCTGGAATAGCAGAGGGATGTTATCAATCATACGCAGCATTGATAGGTGGAGAGACAGCTGAGATGCCAGGATTTTATAAAGAGGGAGATTATGACATTGCTGGCTTTTGTGTGGGAGTGGTCGAAAAAGAAAATATTGTAAATGGAAAGGAAGTCAGTGAGGGAGATATATTGATTGGTATTGGCTCTTCAGGTGCTCATAGTAATGGATTTTCCATGATAAGAAAAATAATTACTAATTATGAAGAAGATTTTAACGGGGAAAAAATAGGTGAAGTTTTACTGACTCCTACCCAAATATATGTTCGACCAATTCTTAAACTTCTGGAAAAATTTAAAATAAAAGGAATGGCTCATATTACAGGGGGAGGCCTCCCAGAAAATCTGCCAAGGGCTATCAGTAAAGGACATAGTCCTGTGGTCTTTAAAAACAAAATTGAAGTTTTAGATATATTTAAACATATACAAGCTAAAGGAAATATATCAGATGAAGAAATGTATGGGACATTTAATATGGGAGTAGGATTTGTCTTGATAGTATCCAAAGAAGATGAAAATCAAGTTCTAGATGAATTGAAAAATTTGGGAGAAAAAGCCTATACTATAGGACATGTGGAAAAGGGAGATAATAAATTATGTTTAAAATAGGTGTTTTGGTATCTGGAAGTGGAAGTAATCTGCAAGCAATTTTAGACAATATTAATGAAGGAAAACTAAAATGTGCTGTAGATGTAGTCATTGCAGATAGACCTTCTTATGGTTTGGAAAGAGCAAAATCACAAGGTATAAAGGGCACTCTTTTGGACAAAAAAATATATAAAGAAAATTTATTTGATGAAATAGATAATATTTTATCCTATAGAAAGATAAATTTAGTAGTATTGGCTGGATTTCTTTCTATATTGAATGAAGATTTTGTAAATAAATGGAATAGGAAAATAATAAATATTCACCCATCATTACTTCCAAGATTTGGTGGAAAGGGAATGTATGGGCTCAGAGTCCACGAAGCTGCAATAGCAGTGGGAGACCTAGTCACTGGCTGCACTGTTCATTATGTGGATGCCTCAATTGATACTGGAGAAATAATATTGCAGAGGGAAGTTATAATTGATTCAGATGATACTCCAGAGGCATTACAGCAAAAAGTTTTGGTCGAAGAACATAAACTATTACCATTGGCAATTTCCAAAATAATTGAGTCAAAGAAATAATCTTAACTAATTGAGAAATTTTAAATAAAAAAATTTGAGATTTAAAGAATTTTTATTGAGAAAGTTATAAGGAATTTATATTGGATGAGTAGTATTGAAACAAAAACAAATAATTTAGGAGGATTTTGTGAAAAGAGCACTAATTTCAGTATATAATAAAGATGGAATTTTAGATTTTGCAAAATTTTTGATAGAAAAAAAAATAGAAATAATTTCTACAGGTGGAACTTATAAATTTTTGAAGGAAAATAATGTTCCAGTAACGGAAATTTCTCAAGTGACAGGATTTCCTGAAATGTTAGATGGAAGAGTAAAGACTCTCCATCCCAATATTCATGGAGGAATTTTGGCCATAAGAGATAACAAAGAACATATGAGTGCAATTAAAGAAAAAAATATAGATACAATTGATATAGTAATAGTCAATCTCTATCCTTTTTTTGAAAAAGTCAGAGATAATATTTCCTTTGAGGAAAAAGTCGAATTTATAGATATTGGTGGTCCTACAATGTTAAGGTCAGCAGCTAAGTCTTTTAATGATGTCATTGTGATAAGCGATGTGGCTGATTACTCTATTGTCCAAAAAGAAATGGAAGAAGGGTTTGTATCTCTATCTACCAAAAAAAGACTTGCTGGGAAAGTATTTAATTTGACTTCTGCATATGATGCTTCCATTTCTAATTTTTTGTTGGAGGAGAAATACCCAAATTATCTGAGCCTTTCTTATGAAAAGAAAAGCGGGCTAAGATATGGAGAAAATCCGCATCAGAATTCAGCTTACTATGTATCTACCACAGAAGACGGTGCAATGAAAAATTTTGATATCCTAAATGGAAAGGAATTATCTTTTAATAATATAAGAGATATGGATATCGCATGGAAAGTTGTATCAGAATTTGAAGAATATGCATGTTGTGGACTAAAACATTCTACTCCTTGTGGAGTTGCTATAGGGGAGAATTCTTATGATGCTTATACAAAGGCCTACAATTGTGACTCGACTTCTATTTTTGGTGGAATAGTAGCTATTAACAAACCAATAGATAAAAAGACCGCTGAAGAAATGATAAAAATATTCTTGGAAATAATTATTGCTCCTTCTTTTGATGAAGATGCTCTTGAAGTATTGAAAACCAAGAAGAATTTGAGAGTAATACAATGTAATACAAAACCTTTGGATAAAATAAATATTGTCAAAGTAGATGGTGGTATTTTAATACAAGATGAAGATGATAAATTTACCACTGATTACAAAGTAGTTACTAAGAAATCACCAACAGAAGAAGAGATGAAAAACTTGATATTTGCTATGAAAGTGGTAAAATATTCCAAATCCAATGCAATAGTTGTAGCTAAGAATGGAATGGCAACAGGAATTGGGAATGGAGAAACCAACAGGATTTGGGCTGCCAATCAAGCTTTAGAAAGGGCAAAAGATGGTGTTATAATGGCGTCTGATGCGTTCTTTCCATTTAGAGATGTGGTGGATGCTGCAGCTAAATATGGTATTAAAGCTATTATTCAACCTGGAGGAAGTATCAGAGACCAAGAATCAATAGATGCTTGTGACGAACATGGAATATCCATGGTATTCACCGGATTAAGGCACTTTAAGCATTAGAATTTAGATAAAAAATTTTAGAGGGGTAAGAAATTGTTTTTGATACTTCAAATTAATTTGTAGGAGAATTATAACATGAAAATATTAGTCATTGGTAGTGGTGGAAGAGAGCATTGTATCTGTTGGAAATTGAATGAGAATCCCAAAATAGAAAAAATATATTGTGCACCAGGTAATGGTGGAACATCTTTTCTTTCTAAGGGAGAAAATGTAAATTTGACAGGAATTGATGAGTTATTGAATTTTGCCAAGTCAGAAAAAATAGATTTAACTATAGTTGGTGGAGAAGAACTTTTGGTAGCCGGAATAGTCGATGAGTTTCAAAAAAACAATCTCAAAATATTTGGAGCTAACAAAAAATCTGCACTTCTTGAGGGGTCCAAAGTTTATGCCAAAAACTTCATGAAAAAATACGGAGTAAAAACAGCAGCATATGAAGTTTTTACTGAAGCCAGTGATGCCAAAGAATATATAAAAAGCTGCTCTTATCCTGTGGTCATTAAAGCAAGTGGTCTAGCTGCTGGAAAGGGAGTTTTAATTTGTGAGACACTAGAAAGTGCCTTGGAAGCCATAGATGAAATCATGATTGAAAAAGTATTTGATGATGCTGGGGAAGAAATAGTAATTGAAGAGTTTTTGGTGGGAATAGAGGCATCAATACTATCCTTTACAGATTCCAATGTAATACTTCCCTTTATATCATCCAAAGATCACAAAAAAATAGGCGATAATGAGACGGGATTAAATACCGGTGGAATGGGAACAATAGCTCCTAATCCTTATGTTACTCCGGAAGTTCATTATGAATTTATAAAAGATATAATGACTCCAACATTGGAAGGAATGAAAAATGAAAATATGAACTTTGCAGGGATAATTTTCTTTGGATTAATGATAACTCAAAAAGGTGTTTATCTTTTGGAGTATAACATGAGATTAGGGGATCCTGAGACACAAGTGGTCTTACCTTTACTTCAGTCAGATTTTTTGCAATTGATAGAAGATGCAATGAACAAAAATTTAAGTCAATCCAATATAAAATGGTCCAATGATTCAGCTTGTTGTGTTGTCCTTGCTTCTGGTGGTTATCCAGAAAATTACGAAAAGGGTTACCAAATAAGTGGCTTAGAAAATATTGAAAATAGTTTTTTTGTTGGTGGAGCTCAAATGAAAGATAATACTCTTGTTACAAGTGGTGGAAGAGTATTAAACATAGTGGCTTTGGGTGAAAATTTGGAAATAGCTCATAAGAAAGTCTATGAAGATGTTGCAAAAGTAAGTTTTACTGGAGTGTATCACAGGAAGGATATTGGGAAAATAAAATAATAAAAATCTTGCAAAAGTCATAAAAGAAGTTTATAATTTGGTATAGAATTTTACTGAAAAAACTACTTATTAAGGATGTGATTTTTGTGAGTAAGATGAAGAATGAAAAGAATGATGCACTCTTTAAGGCTATTTTATCTCTAAAAAATGTAGAAGAATGTTACAGCTTCTTTCAAGATGTTTGTACATACAAAGAAGTAGACGCAATGGCTACTCGTTTGGAAGCCGCCAAATTACTCATAGAGGGTTATACTTATGAAGAAATACTGGCAAAAATAGAAATCTCGTCTGCTACTTTAAGTAGAGTTAGCAAGAGTGTAAAATATGGACCAGGTGGTTACGAACTAATAATTAAACGATTAATAGAAAAAAAGAAGACTTTTTAAAGGGGCTCATTAAAGTTTGGGGTTCTGAAAAGCAAATAATTATTTTTGAGCTGAGAAGTGAGATTTCTCGGCTTTTTTTCTTCCACAGTAAGTAGAGCTAACTTTTAATGGCAAGCCAATTGGAGAGCAATTTTATTAGATAAGAAAAACAGAGATTGGTTATAATAAATAATTTAAATCCTACATTCCCGAATAAATTGTAACATGCTATGACGCAAACCTTGTAAAAATAATATTTTTAACCATTTTTCTCTTGACTTTTCCAACGAAACGTGTTATAA
>JGI994J12354_10001606_pt1 | contig 22815 bp, 20 predicted proteins | sample IntmicLarv3ML3BL_FD_12354 | JGI IMG/M metagenome (IMG submission 12354) | reverse complement strand
GGTGGATGTGCCCATAATCATCAGCACCTCGCCGCACCCGCCGATGCCCGCCGGGGGCACGCACACATGGGCGTCCACGTTGCCTGCGGCAATGGCCGTATCCGGGCGCAGGCCCAGCTTTTGCGCCCAATGAGGGCTCAACCCGCCCACACGGCTACCCAGCTGCACCATACTGCCCTGGAGCTTATCCAGCACGCCATCCAGCTTGGGCGACAGTTCTGACCAAAACGCTGCGGGGGGAAATCCTTCCTTGGCGTGCCAAAGGCCCTTGTAACCCGCCGCACAGGCGTTGCGGGGCAGATGTCCGCCGGTTTCGCGGTTCATCAGCTGCCAGACAATCCAATCCGACGCCTCGACAAAATAATCCGCGGCAGCGTAAACTTCCGGGGCTTCCTCAGCCACCTGCCACATTTTCGGAAAAGCCCATTCGGAGGAAATCAGCCCGCCGTACCTTTTGATCCACGGCGCGTTCTGCGCCTCGGCCTGTGCGTTGATGGCATCGGCATAGTCTTGCGCGGCATGGTGTTTCCACAAAAGCACGTAGGCATATGGGTTGTTTTTCCACTCCGACAACAGGGCCAGCGGCGTGGCGTCCGCGCGAACCGGCAGCAGGGTGCATGCCGTAAAATCCACGCCAATGCCAATAACCTGCTCCGGCACAACCCCGGCCTTGGCCAGCGCGGCGGGCAGGGCGGTATCCAGCACGTCGAGGTAATCCTGCGGATGCTGCAACGCCCAATGCGGGGGCAGGGGCGTGCCATCCACAAAGTGGGTGTCCATGACGGCGTGACGGTACGGCATAACCTCCACGGCCAGCTCCTCGCCGGTGGTGATATCCAGCACCAGCACCCGCGCCGATTGCGTGCCGTAGTCCAGTCCAAGCGTGTAAGGCATGGGGGTTTTCCTCTATTCTACTCTTTTGATTGCAAATGGTGACTAGAATTTTCCAAATAAAACTTGCACAAATCCTTCAAAAAGCACGTCTCACATGCGGGTTTTCGGGCGTGGCAAACCCTTCGCCCATGCCACAATATCCAATGATGCGCCTCGGACCACCGCTCTTGCGCGATGGCTTGGCGCAGGTCGTCCTCGGTTTTTTCCGGGGTCTTGGCATGAGCCAGCCCCAGCCGGTTGGACACCCGAAACACATGGGTATCCACCGCAATGGCGTCGCCGCCAAAGGCGTTAGCATACACCACGTTGGCGGTTTTTTGCCCCACGCCGGGCAGCGTGCGCAGCTCCTCGAGCGTATCCGGAACCGCCCCGCCATGCGCTTGGCAAATACGCTGCGCCGCCCCAACCAAATGCCGCGCCTTGCTGTTAAAAAAACCGCAGGAGTGAATGTATGGAATGAGATCCTCCGGCGTAGCCTCGGCCATGGCCTGTGGGTTTGGGTAGCGCGCAAACAGCGCGGGCGTCACCTGATTGACCCGCACGTCGGTGCATTGCGCCGCCAAAATGGTGGCCACCAGACACTCAAAGGGGTCGGCAAACCGCAGGGCTGAGGTTGTATCGGCATAAACCGTCTCCAGCCGTTGCAGAATTTCTTTTTTTACGCCCTGCTTCACGCCTCAACACGCTGGATTTTGGCACCCAGCGCCTCCAATTTTTCTTCCAAATGCTCGTAGCCCCGGCTGATATAATGGGCGTTGCCCACCAGCGTGGTGCCCTGGGCCATCAGCGCGGCAATGACGAGCGCCGCCCCGGCACGCAGGTCCGGCACCATCACGCGCCCCGGCCTTAGCTGTGGAATGCCCTCAATCAGCGCGATTTTATCCAGCACATTGGCCCGCGCGCCCATGCGTTTCAACTCCGTGAGGTACTTAAACCGCGATTCGTAGATGGTTTCGTTGATGATGCTGGTGCCCTTGGCGACCGTCAGCATGGCGGCCATGGGCTGTTGCAAATCCGTGGGGAACCCGGGGTATGGCAGGGTGATGACATTAACGCTGCGGGGACGGCCCGAAAGCTGAACCCGCATGGCGTTGCTGTATTCGTGCACCTGACAGCCCGCCTCAAGCAGCTTGGCGGTCAACGCCTCCATATGGATGGGGATGACGCCGCGCACCGTGACATCTCCCTGCGTCGCGGCGGCGGCAATCAGCATGGTACCGGTTTCAATTTGGTCAGGCACCACGGTATACGTGCTGCCATGCAACGCTGACACGCCCGTGACGCGGATATCCGCTGTGCCCGCGCCCTTGATTTTGGCACCCATGGAATTCAAAAAACTGGCGACGTCCACGATATGCGGCTCTTTGGCGGCATTGTGAATGATGGTTTGCCCGCGCGCCAGCACGGCGGCCAGCAGGGTGTTGATGGTGGCCCCCACGCTGACGCAATCCATATAAATTTCCGCGCCGACAAGCTTTTCGCCCCGGGCCTCCAGCTTGCCAAAGTCGGCCGTGACCTCGGCCCCCAACGCCGACAGACCCTTGACGGTTTGATCAATGGGCCGCTCGCCGATGGCACACCCGCCCGGCATGGCCACCACGCCATGGCCAAACCGCGCCAGCAGCACCGAGCAAAAGTAATAGCTGGCGCGCATTTTGGCGGAAAGCGCTTCGGGGATTTCGTTGTTTTCCATGGTGGTTGGGTCGATGCGCATGATGCCGTTTCCCGGCATTTCCACACCCACGCGCAGACATTGTAAGATTTCGCACGCCACCTTGACGTCAGCCACGTAGGGTACGTTTTCCAGCCGAACCGGGGTCGGCGAAAGCACGCTAGCGGCAATGATGCCAAGCGCAGCGTTCTTACCGCCTGAGACCTCAATCTCGCCCTTGAGCGGCGTCCCGCCGCAAATTTCGATGTATTCCATCCAATCCCTCGTTTGCTCTGAATAATACTGAAGTGACGGCGCATGAATCACGCTGTTTTTTGCCGACGCGCATGGTTATCGCGTTTCGCGTTATGGGCACCGTTCGTTCTGGGACGCCTCTTATACCATGCGGAGCCCCCCCGTGCTATGAGCGCCGTCCGTGCTACGGGTGCCGCCCGTGCTATGGGCTACGAATGTCCGCATCCGGCGCATGATGCGCAATTGCCCGCGCAACCGCCGCCCTTGCCATGGCCGCCGCCCGCGCAGGGGCCTTCGTATCGCTGATCTACCTTGGCACTCTGGCACGCAGGGCAGCTTGGCGAACCTTTGCCAAAGGGCACCAGCTCTTCAAACTTTTCGCCGCACGCGCGGCAGACGTATTGCAACAGTGGCATAAAATCCCTCCCGAAACGCGGTCTGTGGCCGAGACACGGTTTTACGACCAAGGCGCGGCCTTGCAACCAAAGCGCGGTTTCACCACCAGGACGAGGTTTGCAACCGGCGCGTGAACACGCGCTAGCCGTTGATATACACCGTGGGGTTCAATTTGCGGTTCAGCCAATCGGTGTAATCCGACTGGGTATGCGTGGCCAGACAAGCCAACAGCGACGCCTTGGTACCGTGACCCAGCCGGTTTTGCGCCACATAGTCACGCAGCACGGCATCCATGCGCATAGGGCCGATTTCCTCGGCCAGTTCCCTCAGCATCAGCCCGCCCTTGTTGTAAACCAACGCCCCGTAGATCAGCTCGTCCGGGTAATCGGTGATCGCCGCATCAATGCGCCCGGACACCCTGTCCAGCCCATCCGGAAGCAGCCTGGCGGTTAGGTTATAGTTATCTGTATGCTGATCCCACAGCCGCGTGCCCATGCGTGCGCCTCGGGCGTTGGCCAACGCCGTGATGGCGGCGTACTCCGTGAGCGATTCGTCCAGCCACGGCGCGCGAATTTGGTCGCTGCCCACCACACCGTAGAACCATTGGTGCGCGGTTTCATGCGTCACGGTATACACCAAGGCCTCGCGGTTGGTGCTGTTGTACAAGTCGCTGTTGATCAACGAAAGACCAGGGTATTCCATGCCGGTAAATGACACCCCTGCCTCCATTACGCGATAGGTGGCGTATGGGTAGGGGCCGAACCGACGGACGAAATCCTCCATGGCCACAGCCGCCGCATCCAGCGCCGCCATGCCGCTGTTGCGGCTGTGCCAATAGGAATAGATGGTAACNCCCGCCACGGTTTTGCTGGAAACCTGCACATCGCGGGCCAATACCATGGCAAAATCCCGCATGGCCGACGCCTGCATGTGCCATGTGGCCACACCATCGGCCGTTTCTTGGTGCACAATGCTACCGCTTGCCGCCACCGCATAGGTTGCGTCCGCGTGCAGCGTAACCGAATAATTGGCACACGCGGCATAAAAGGGATCACCGATGGGGGTGTAGGCGTCGGTGCGCCATTCGCCCTTTTCATACATGGCCAGCTGGGGGTAAAAATTGCACAAATTCACCGAAATGGGGTTGGCGCCAAACCGAAAATAGTTATAGGGCACCAGCACCTCAAGCGTCATGGTGATTTCCACCCTCTGCCCCGCGCGCAGGGCGGATTCGGTGGGAATGTGCAGAATATCCTGTGCCGGGCCGGAAACGCCATATGCGGCAAGCGCGCCGTCCAGCCGGATATCGGCAAGCGAAATCTTCCCCGGATTAAACCCAATGGGATAGGCTTCCTCAATGGACAAATCCGTAACGGGTAGGGTATCTTGCTCGGCAAAAGCGTTGGGGTACAAGTGGAAAACCACTTCCTCTATGCCATCCTCCGGCGCGATGTACACCACCCTCAGGCTGCCCTTAAGCGTGCGGTTTTGGTTGCCGTAGGTCAACTCCATGACATAGCTGTCGAGCCCTTGGGCTTCTGCCAAAAGCTCGGCTGGGGGTGGTGCGTCGTGCTGCCAATCGGCGGGGATAACCCTGGTTAAAAGGGCCGACGTCAGAAGCGCCCCGGCCAGCAAAACCGCAAGCGCCGCAATCACATGCCAAAGCCGAAGCTTTTTTAAACCGGCCAAGCCCACTCCCCCCAACTTTGATTGCATTATACGGCAATTTGCCGCGCGGGTCAAATTTGACGCACACACAGGACCCCCGCATGAAGAAACTGGAGAATCGGGGTTACCAACTCTCCAGTTCACGCGGGGCTTGCGAATCATTATTTCACTTCAACGGCGGCGCCGGCTTCTTTCAGCTTGGCAGCAACCTTTTCAGCGTCTTCTTTGGATATGCCTTCTTTGACGGCCTTGGGTGCGCCGTCAACCAGATCCTTGGCTTCTTTGAGGCCCAAGGAGGTCAGCTCACGCACAACCTTGATGACATTGATTTTGCTTTCGCCGGCAGCCGTGAGGATGACGTCGAATTCGGTTTTTTCTTCCGCAGGAGCAGCAGCGGCGGCACCGGCAGCGGGAGCGGCAGCCACGGCCACGGGGGCAGCAGCGGACACGCCAAAGATTTCTTCGAGTTCTTTGACCATTTCGGCCATTTCCATTACGTTCATCGCCTTGATGGCTTCGATGATTTCAACTTTCGTCATTGTGATGGTTTCCTTTCAATTTTGAGTCTTTTTGACCATTTGCTTTTCCAACCACATCGCTCAGCTTAACCGTTTCGGCTTTTCCAACTATTTGGGTCAATTCAGCCGCTTGGCTTTCTCAACCGTTTGGTTTTTTGAAGCTACGCGGTGTTTTTTGGCTTAGCCATGGCTTTTATGCGGCTTCTTTCTGCTTGCGAATGGCTTCCAAAGCGCATACGAGCGCACGCGGAACGCCGGACAGCACCCCGACAAAGCCCGAAGCGGGGCGATTGAGGGTTCCAAGCATTTTGGCAACCAGCACATCGCGGCTGGGCAGATCGGCCAGCGCGGCAACGCCTTTGGCATCCAGTACTGCGGTGCCGACAAACCCGGCTTTCACCGTTGTTTTTTTGCTTTTGGCTGCAAACTCACGCAGAATTTTGGCCGCCGCGGAGGGATCCTCCTTGGCAAAGAAGATGGCCGTAGGGCCATTCAGGGCTTCGTCCAAGCCCTCCAAACCGAAGTCCTTGCAAGCGCGAACCACCAGGGTGTTTTTCAACACGCGCACTGTTACGCCGGCCTTGCGGCAGTCGTTGCGCAAGGCGGTGAACTCGGCCACGGTGATGCCGCGATAGTCCAGAACCACTGCCGAGGAGGCTGCTTGCATGTCCGCGACAATGCTTTCGACCACCGATTGTTTTTGCAGATGAATATCTTTCATGGTTTCTCCTTTCCCAAAAGTCGCGGGGATGATATGCGGCTTTTGTGATGCGTTCTTTTTTGGCAGCCGCCAATTTGCGGCCACGGCCCATGAAGAGCTAAAAAATAGCCCCATGCAACGGCATGGAGCTTGTATACAAGGGGCAATTCAATCCGCAAAACCCCCGCTGCTTTGGCTGGGGTTCGGACTCGCCACTCTGGCAGAGGCTTTGGTACACCGCTTGGGTGGGCCGCGTCTCTTCGCTGTGGGAGCCTTACAGTTGACCGCGAAAACCTTGAAAAACAAAGCTAAACATGCCTCGGTCGACGGTTTTGGACAGAGCCCTTAACCATTAAGCGCCCACGCAAAGTGGGTGGCGAATTCATTCGCCCAAGCGCCGACTGTCTATGGCGTGACGCATATGCGCCAAAAGAACAGGGCCATCATACCAGAAACGCTTTGGGATGTCAAGCCTTTTTGCTGTTTTGCTTGGGCTCTTGGCACTGCCTTACTTGAACCCTTGGCACCACCCTGCTGCACCGTTGCTTTGACTTTTGGTCACACGGGCGCCAGACTTTGCTTTCTGACGCGCGCGGGAAATCATCCTTCGCTCAAAAATCGTTTTAACAGAGCCAGCCCGCTTTCCAGCGGCGGGGTGTTAGGTGCGCAGTTTTCGTTCCACCGGGCATTGGGATCGTTGCCAAGGGCGCGATCACTTTGCCACAGCAGATAGGGTACCGGGTCGGCCGCGTGGGTGCGGCTGGCGATGGGGGTGGCGTGGTCGCCCAAAATTAGCAGGCGAACGGGCTCTTTGTTTTGCGTGTTGTTTGCTTCCAGCCCCAATCCGGCAAGAATCGGCGCGATCAGCCGTTCGTCAAAGCGTTGGACGCTCTCGATTTTGTCGGCCACGTTGCCGGCATGACCGCATTCGTCAGGGGCCTCCACGTGCACCAACACCAGATCATGCGCTTGCATGGCGGCGAGGGTGGCCTCGGCCTTGCCTTGGTAGTTGGTGTCCAACTCGCCGGTTGCGCCCTCCACCGGGATATTTTGCATGCTGCGGCAGGCGCACACACCGGCCACCAGCGGCACCGCCGTGATGCACGCCCCCGAAAGGCCGAATTGGCTTTTCAAACTGCGGCGCACGGGCGCGCTGCCCTGCCCCCAGGCAAAGGCAAAGTTGACGGGCATTTGCCCATTTTGTACGCGCTGCGCGTTATGCGGATGTGCCGCCAGCGCACGACTGGCCGTCCGCATAAAGGCCCTCAGGGGTTCCGCGCCGCCGCCGGCTGGCAGGTTTTCGCAAAGCGCTTGGCCCAGCACATCATGCGGGGGGGTGGTTTGCAGCGGAGCCGCGCCGCCGGTCGACGGATTTTCGCCGGGTGTTTCGTCGGGTGCTTGGACCGACGCATTGTGCGGGGAGGGAGGCGACGGCGCTTTCCCCTCCAGCATGGTGGGCTTGGCGTTACGGGCGATGAGACAATGGCGATAGGCGGTACCCTCGTAGAGCTCCAGTTGATTTTCCCTCATCAGCCTTTGGCAAGCGGCGTCCGTCAAAATGGATTGAAGGAACAGGGTTCCCTCTTCGTGGGTCATCCCGCCCGCCGCGTGGGATAGAATTTTGACTTGCACTTCCGGCACATTTGGCGTGATACCGATAAAATTTAACCGAAGCGCCACATCCTCTTGGTTTAGGTCAATGCCTAGCGCCATGGCTTCCAGCGGCGCACGGCCGGTGTAGTCGTCTTTGGGGTCGAATCCGAGAATGGACAAAAAAGCCGTGTCCGACCCCGGCGCAACCCCTTGTGGGATGGTGCGCACATGGCCAAGCTCGGCGGTTTTACAAAGGGCATCAATGGTCGGTGTGTGTGCCGCCATCATGGGGGTTTGTCCGCCCAATTCTTCCAGCGGCCAATCCGATACGCCATCGGCCACGGCGATGATATATTTCACGGTGGGTTCCTCCTGCCGGTGTTTTACAAATTTTGTTTACGTGGTTACATTTTGGAAATTTCGTTTGGCAAGCGCGCGCCGAGCCTTTCATTTGGCGGCTGCATTCAGAAAATTTTATTGAGACAATTACGCTTCAACAGTATTTTCGGGACTTTTCGTCCCTGCAGCATCTGCGTTTTTTTCTTCGCAGCAGTATCTCAAGGGTTTTGCTCCGCAGCAATAGTTGAAGGGTTACCTCATATCGGTATTTATCGAGGGAAAACTGTAAAAAAAGAACCGCTCAGAAGAGCGGCTCTTTTTTCTAAAGGTTAGAATTAGTTGAAGCGGCGGCGCAGAACCAGAACGGTACCAACAGCAGCCATGCCAACCAACAGAACCACAACCAGCGTCACATTGGTGAAATCACCAGTGATGGGGTTGCCGGGAGTTTGGGTAGGTGCGGACGAAGGAGCAGCGCTGGCACCAGCCTCGATGCTGGGAGCAACGGTCGGCACAACGGGCTCGCCGCTGGTCGCAGCTGTAGGAGCAACGGTCGGTGCAACAGTAGGAGCAACGGTCGGTGCAACAGTAGGAGCAACGGTCGGTGCAACAGTAGGAGCAACGGTCGGTGCTACTGTGGGATTGGTGCCGCCGCCGACAACAATGGGATCCTGCGAGCTGGCGATATCCTCAGAGCGTTGATCGACTTCGCGGGCAACCTTGCACACAGCGATGGTGGCAGGTTTGATGTCGGCAGCGTTCGCGGGGGTCATTCTGAAGCTGAACAAAGCCGCGCCTTCGGGTTTCAACAGCTCGACGACGTCATCGCCTGGCTCCCAACCGGGAGTTCCGGGGCCGATCGGCTCGACATCGTTGTAGTACACGTAGATGATTTTCTTGTCAGCAGCAACATACTGTGCCGTGGTGGAGTTGCCATCTTGTTTGTAGTCGGCTTTTACACCAGCAACGGTGAAATTGTCGCCAAAGAAAACGTCAATCTGCATGCCAGTGAGGGGTGCGACAGAACCTTTGTAGTTGGGCATGGAAACCGCAACTGTGTAAGCGCCGGAATCATTGGGGCCAGTGATGGCATAAGCCAGTTTGTAATCGTTTGCCGGGAAAGCAGCAGCGCTAGCGGGCATGACTACAGCAGCCATGGCAACCAGAACCAAGATAGCCAGAGCAAGTGAGCGTGTGAACTTAGACATAGTAAATCCATCCTTTCCGAATTTTGGACGAGAAGAGTATAACTCGAACCGCGAGCGTTGTCAACACCCTTTTGGTGAAAATTTTGGAAAATGTCTCAAAAAAAGCTATTTTCTTGAAAACAGGGCCCATTTTCGAACCAAAACCGGGGCGCACGATGCCGCACAAACGGCCAAGTCACTCATACCAACAAACGCATCGTTCATTGATGACGTTATTATAGCACAGTTGAATTCAAAATAGAAGGCCTTATTTTGCCATTTTTTCTCAAATATTCAGATTTAGTGTTTTCTTTTCCTATTAATATGTGTCCCTTTACAAAACCGGATTCAACCAGTAGAATGACAAAAGTTCGCCACCCGGCTTGCCGGGGCACTTGGAAGGAGCCGTTATGCCGCTGATCAACAACCCATGGCGCAAGGCGTGGCTACGGCTGTCCATGCCCGCCATGGCCGAGCAAGGCGTCATCACCGTATGCGCCGTGGTGCTGATGATGCTGTATGGCAAAGTCAGCGTGCAAACCCTGGCCGCCGTTGGCGCGGGCAATTTGATTTTTATGCTGCTGCAATCGGTGTTTCAGATGCTTTCCACTGGTGTTTTTGTGGTGGTGGCGCGGTTTTGCGGCCAAGATGACCAAGCCCAAGCTCGCCAAGCCATCGCCGGCGCGCTGACCGTTACCGTCGTGGGCAGCTTGCTGGTTTCGCTTTTGTTTTTTCTGCTGGCCGGGCCGGTGATTTCGCTGTGCGTGGGTCACGCCGACGCCGAGCTGCATCGGCAATCCGTGTTGTATCTGCGGCTGGTTTTGGTGATTTTGCCTTTTTCGTGCGTCAATTTGGTGGCCGACAACGCCCTGCGCGGATGCGGCGACATGAAAACGCCCCTGCGCGTTGCCACGGGGGTTAACCTGCTGAATATCGCGCTGACTTTCCTATTTATATGCGGGCCATTTGGGTTGCCGCAGTTGGGTGTGCTGGGCATTGGCCTGGCCATCTGCGTGATTCGGGTGGTGGAGGGCATGGCCAAGCTGGTGCTGTTTTTCAACGGCCGCAACCCGCTGGGCCTGCGCTATCGCCCCGCCAAGCCCCGCCCCGATTTGCTGCGCCGTATGCTGACCATCGGTCTCCCCGCCACGCTGGAAATGGTGATTATGCAGGCCGGACTACTGGTGGCCCAGCGTTTTCTCGCCGAGCTGGGTGCCGTGGCGCTGTCGGCCTACCAGGTGGCCAACAGCATTATTTCTCTTGTTTTTCAACCGTTTTCCGGCATTGGCATGGCAGCGGGGGCGCTGGCCGGGCGAAGCATTGGTGCCGTAGAAATGAAACAAGCCCGGTTCTATGGCCGGGATCCCCTGCGCCTGTCCGCCATTGCCGCGGGGGTTTGTTGTGTGGTTTTGTATTTTGCCTATCCGGCCTTGGCGCACCTGTACACGGGCGACCCCGCACTGATTCAGGCCACGTTGGACTTACGCATATGGTTTGTGCTGACGGCATGGCTGATCGCCTTGGCCAACGTCGGCGCGTGGACCATCAAGGGTGCGGGCGATACACGTACCATGTTTTTCATATCCAACATCGGGCTTTTTGCCGTGCGGGTGGTGGGGTACGGTGTTGCCGCGCTGTGGTTTTCGCAATACGGCATTTTGCTTATTGGCATCTTCACCCTGCTGGATTTCGTGGTGCGTACCGGGTTGGTGGTGCTTCGGGTTTGGCGGAATAAGTGGATGTATATCCGCGTTTAATGCCACACCCGCTCCACGCTCTGCGGCACAAACAACGGATTGCAATCGAACACAATTTCATCCTCCGGTTGGGTGCCGGGTGGGCATAGCAGGGCCGTGTGGTTCATATTGACCCTGCCCAATACCGTGGCTTTGCCGTGCGCCAATTGGCCGCTAAGCGGTTTTTGCTGCCAACTGGCTTTGATGGTACGCAGACGGTCGACGGGGCGCAGGGCGTCCGGACGTTTTTGCGCGGCCAGGCCTTGTGCGTAGCCGATATCCGCAATGCCAAGCAACCCGTCGCGCGGCATGACAGCCACGCCGCCGTACCCAATGCGGCGGCCTTTTTCCAGCGTGTGCACCGCCAAAATGCGACTTTGCAGACGGCCCACCGGCGAATAGCCATGGCCGAGTCTGCCCGCAAACACCGAGCCCACGCGCACCGCATCCTCGTGCAGGTCGGCAAAGCGCACCGCCGCGTGCGAGTTGCACACGTGCAGCATGCCGGTCGAAAAGCCTTGGGCTTGCAACAGCGTAACCGCGCCGCGAAACCGTTGGTGCTGGTTGCGCACACCCTGCTCCGCCCCAAAGGACGCCGCAAAATGCGTGGCGGTTCCGACAAACGTAACATAGGGCGATTGCAAATTTTGCATCCAGCCCTGCATATTTTGGGCGTCGAAGCCGTACCCGCCAAAGCCGGTGTCCAAAAACAAATGCGCCTGTGCGGTGGTGTCAGCCTGTGCGGCGGCTTGCTCCAGCAGCGCCAGCGTGTGCAGGTTGCCCACAAAGGGCTGCACGCCCAGCGCCAGCGCCTCTTGGGCATCCTCTGTCTGACACAGGGGCTTGAAGAGGAGCAGGGGTTGGTCAAACCCATTTTGACGCAAGCTTGCGGCCTCGCCAAGGTCGTCCACGCCCAGCATGGACACACCGCAATCGATTAACATCCGCGCCAGCGGCAGCAACCCCAGCCCATAACCGTTGCCCTTGACCACGCCGATGACCGGCACCTTAACCCCGTCCAAAAACCGCGTGATGTTGGCCTTGACGTCCGCCGCGCAAATCGTGAGTTGTGGCATGGCTTCACCCGAACCTTTCTTTCGCACTTTTGCTATGGATAAAACAAGGTGGCGGCGCGGGGATAGCGCCCTGTTCATCACTTTGCTGGTGCGCGAAATCGCCTCCCGCGCATGCGGGTTTATTGTAACATGACCGCAGGGTGTGTTACAATATCAGCGTGTTCGCGCGTGCCATCATGCCGTCCACGGATTTTGCGCCCTTCTCACCCGTGATCGACCCAATCAAGGAGGAACCTCTGCGTGACGACTCTCTATCAAAATGCAAAAATCTGTACGCCGGACGGCTTTGAGGTTCGGGATTTTGCCGTGTCGGACGGTTTGGTTGCGGCGGTTGATTCTGCGGATCAAACCGTTGATTTAGCCGAAAAAATTGTGGCCCCCGGGTATGTGGATGTGCACATTCACGGTGCCTTTGGGGTGGATTGCATCGACGCCGATGGCGCGGTAGCCACCATGGCCAAGGGGCTCCCCCGTCATGGCGTGACAGGGTTCTTTCCCACGCTGCTGACGGCTCCCCTACCCCAGATGCGCACGGCCTTTGCCCAAGCCGCCGACCTGATGCGCCGGCCTGCAGGTGGTGCCAAGGTGATGGGCGTTCACAGCGAGGGGCCCTTTTTCACCGCCGCCAAGGCCGGCGCGCAGCCACGGGAATCCCTGCTTTTGCCCAGCGTAGACGCGCTGACCGAGATCATCCAAGACGACCCCACCGCCATGGCCAAGCTGTCGCTGGCTGCGGAATTGCCCGGCGGCACGGCGGTGATTGAGTTCTGCCGGCAAAACAATATTGTGGCCTCGCTTGGTCACACCGAAGCCACCTATGAACAAGCCGTGGCGCTGTTTGCCGCGGGCGTTTCGTGCGTGACGCACCTTTACAACGCCATGTCGCCCCTGCACCATCGCTCGCCCGGGCCGATTGCCGCGGCGCTGTTGTCGCAAAATGTCGTGGTGGAGCTGATTGCCGATGGCATCCACATTCACCCCGCCATGCTGCAATTGGCCGTGGGGCTGGCGGGCGCGCGGTGCGTGCTGGTTTCAGACGCCATGATGGGCGCCGGGTTGCCAGAGGGCGAATATATGCTTGGGCCCAACCAAGTTTTTGTGCGCGATGGCGCCGCCCGCCTGGCGGATGGCGTGTTGGCGGGCAGCGTGCTGACCCTGGATGTGGCGGTGCGCAACATGGCCGCGTGGGGCGTGCCCCTGCATCAGGCCATCAGCATGGCCGCCATTCGTCCCCGCGTGCTGCACGATCTACCGACCCAAACCCTAACCCCCGGCCAACCCGCCGATTTTGTGGTGTTGGACAGCGCCGCCAATGTGGTGCAAACCGTGGTGGACGGCCGGGTTGTGTACGCCCAAGGCCAATCGTAATGGGTTGATTCGATATCAAAAATGCCCCCCGGGGCATTTTTTGTGTGCGCGGATGAACCCACGGTTGAAGGGGTGCTTAGCATCAGCACATCCGCAATCGTTCAACGTTTGTGCCCGCGACCGACCCGCGTTTGGAAGACCATTCCGCATCGGCATGTCTGCGATTGTTCGGTGCCGGCGTATTTGCGATTTGTTCGGCATCAACGCTTCTGCAATTGTTTCGCACAGCGTATCTGTTATTGTGTGTCAGATTTTGCACAGGAGGGAGGCGCGTATGGCAAAGCCAAAAGCAACCGAAGCCAAAAGCGCGTTTGAGGCATATCGGCAGGGGTTGTCCGAAGCCGACGTCCATGAACTCTCGCTTTTCTTCACCGATGTGGGGCAGCATGTCCGGTTGGCGAAGGAAGAAAACGCAAAAATGCGTGCGGATTTTGAGCACGCGCTGCTGCATTATCACACCACCGGCGTGCCGCTGGACGTGGCCTTGGAGCGGTTAAGCCCCAAAAACCTCGGTGGGTTTTACGCCCGGCGCGCCATTTTGTGGTACGCCTTGGACGACAGCGCCAAAATTTATCCGCTTTCCATGCGACACGGGCAGATGGCGGTTTTTCGGCTTTCCATCTACTTTAAGCAACCCATTGCGCCCGCGCTGTTGCAACTGGCGCTGACCTTTACCATTAAACGCTTCCCCAGCTTTGCCACCACGGTTAAGAAGGGGTTCTTCTGGCATTATCTTGACACCTCCAAGCGGCGGTACGCCGTTGAGCCGGAGGTTGATATCCCGTGCAGACCGCTTCAGATTTCCAGCAGCGGCTCGCAATCCTTTCGGGTGGTGTACCATCATAACCGGGTCAGCATTGAGTATTTTCACATTCTGACCGACGCCATTGGGGGCATGGTTTTTCTGAAAACCCTTGCGGCGGAATACCTGCGCCTATGCGGCTTTCCGCTTTGTGTGAGCGAGGGCATCCTCAACATCAACGGCATTCCCACAAAAAGCGAAACGGCCAACGAGTTCTCCCGCGCGGACAAAACCGAAAAGAGCGCCGGGTTTGTGGACAGTCCTGCCGTGCAAATGAGCGGGGCGCTTTCGCGGATTAAGCCCTGCCGCGTGCTGCATTTTAAGATGCAGGCCGACCGCCTGAAAGAAGCGGCGGCCGCACGGGGCGCGACGGTGACGGCGTATCTTTTGGCGCTGATGCTAATTGCGGGCAAAAGTGCCACGGACGAACGCCGCGGTACCATGAATATTCTGCTGCCCGTCAACATGCGGCGGTTTTATCCCTCCGACACCGTGCGGAATTTTGCCATGTACTGCGGCATTAAGCTAGCGATTGATGAGGTTGCCGATGTTGCATCCACCATTGACAACGTTTCGCAGCAGCTGGCGCAAAAGGCCTCCAAGCGAAGCATGAGCGAAATGATGAACACCACAGAACGCATGGCACGGCGGCTGCGGTATGTTCCGCTTTTTATCAAGGCGCCCGCCGCCCGCATTGGGTATGGATTTTTGGGTGACAAATTTTTCAGCAACACGCTTTCCAATCTGGGGGTGGTCAGCATGCCGCCGCAGATGGTCGAGCAGGTGGATTGCATGGATTTTGTGCTGGGCACCACGGTTACCAAGCAAACGGCTTGTGCGCTGGTTACCGTGGGGAATGTCGCCATGTTTTCCATTGCCAAAACGACGGTGGATCCCTCCTTTGAGGAGACCCTGTTTGCCCTGCTGACCGAGGATGGCCTGGCAATTGCCGTGGAGGGAAGCCCGCAATATGAGAGTTAAAATCACCTATCCGTCCGTCACCAAGGCGCAGCGGCGACGCCCGGTGGTCATCCGCTGGGCCACGTGGCTGTCTTGGTTTTCCGCGATTGTGTGTGCCGTGGTTAACATCCTGACCGGCGGCCCGGCATGGACCTTCATTTTTTTATGGACGCTATGGGCGGCGTGGGCGTTTGTCATATCCCCTACCTTGGTTGAATACAATCGGCTAAGCTTTTCCATCCGGATCATCACGGGCTTATCCACGCTGTTTCTCATTCTCGGCGCGTTGTTTTCCACAAGCTTGGCTATTCGTGTTGTGCCTATTGTCTGCTTCTCCGGGCTGGTGATTGCCGGGTTTCTGCTTTTTACAGATTTAGGCCACCAAAAACAAAACATGATGCCCATGCTGATGCTGATTGCCATTTCGCTGGCCATTTCGGCCGGTGGACTGATTGTGTGGCGCGTGGAGGGCCGCTGGGCCTTCTTTGTGATGGGCGGGGTGGCATGCACCCTGCTGGTGCTTTGTTTTCTTGTGATGGGACGCGATTTTGTCCGGGAGTTTAAGAAACGGTTTCATACGAAATAAACCCACGTGCGCGGGCGGTAGCCTCGCGCACCACCAAAATGAACACGACGCCATGCCCGCGCCGACACGCGGGTTTGTCCATAGCAAAAGCGTCCGAATCCGGGTGATTATTCAATCGACATATCAATTTTCCGCAGCTTTTCAAACAACACTTCCTCTTCCGTGGGCTCACCCGTGTTGGCCTCGATTTTTTTGCGGATTTCCAACATGCGTAGATCGGTTCTGGCGATAACCTCCGCGCACGCCGTCAGCTCGACAGCAATTTCCGCGCCGTTAGGGGTTTCTTGTTTGTAGCGCAGCTGATGTTCCAAGCTGGCCCAAAAATCCATGGCGATGGTTCGAATTTGCACCTCCACCTTGAGATGCCGGATTTGCTCGGCAAAAAACACCGGGATGCTGACAATCAAATGCATACTGCGGTAGCCGTTGGGTTTCGGATTCTTAATATAATCCTTTTGCACAATCAGGGTAACGTCGTTTTGCGCCGTTAGGGCATTGGCAATCACATAAATGTCATCCAGATACGAGCAAATCACCCGTACCCCCGCGACATCGTGAAGCTGGGTCTCAATATTTTCAAGCGAAAACCGCAGCCCGTTGCGCTCCAGCTTGCCCATGATGCTGGCTGTGCTTTTGAGGCGGGTATCAATGACTTTAATGGGATTGCGCTGGTACCGCACATTAAATTCCGTGTTCAGCACATCGAATTTTGTCTTGATGGTCTTCATGGCACAGGTGTACATCATCATCAACTCTTTGTATTCCACCACGCCGCCCATCAGCTTTTTGCCTTGGTCAAACACCGCATCAACCAACGAATCCTGCACCAAGGCGAGATCAAACGTCGCCCCGTGAGACTCCAGCATATCAGAAACCAAGGTTTCCAAGCGCTCCTTTTGGGCGAAATCCTTTGCTTTGTCTTTCATGTTCGGTCTCCTTTGCTTTTTTTATACCAAACACAGGCACAGCGCGTTGCGCCGCGGCGCAAGCGTTCACGCTGCATTTGGCATAAAGGGCGCGACCCTTTACAAGACCATTCTACATGGGGTTTGTAACCGGAGTGTAAACGGGAAAGCCGCATGGGCGGCATCCTATTTTTTAATATACTTCGTGCTTCGCGCGGATCCTGCCTTTTCCACAAGCCCACCCCGAATCATCGCGGCCAAGGCAGCTTCCACCGTTGTCGGGCTTACGTCCGACAGGCTATAGCAGACCTCTTGCTTGGAAATCGGCAGCAGATTGTTTAGTACGATGGCCTCAACGTAAATTATATGTAGAATGATGAAGTCGGCCTCATGCTCCGTCACGAGCAGCACGAAACGTCATGCCTGTTTTAGGCACAATTCCTTATTGGAAATTAAAGAAAAACACGCACCATAGCGGATGCGCGTATTGGGTCCGGGCCCGGCCCGGCGAACATGGACTGCTAAAGGAACACTTCCTTCGCGGGACCCAAAAGAAAAACACGCACCACAGCAGGTGCGCGTATTGGGTCCGGGCCCGGCCCGGTGGCTGCGGAACTAGGATTTGAACCTAGACAATACGAGTCAGAGTCGTAGGTGCTGCCGTTACACTATTCCGCAAAGAAGCGCCGCCAATGCAACGCACAGCTAGTATAAATCCCTTACACCAAAAAGTCAAGTCGAATTATTGGCCAATACGATGATGCGCCCCCCCTGCTTTTCGCAAAAATAATTTCCTTGCGAACCCGAAAAAAGGCCTCTTCACCCCTTGCAAAAAATGACATCTTTCCTTATAATAAATACAAGCACGTGTAAACACGCGTGATTAGGTGTCCGCATGGGCACTTTTTTGAAAGGATTGAAGCTCATGGCAAAAGCTACCATTGACCGCGAGGCATGCAAAGGCTGTGGCTTGTGCGTGCGCGTCTGTCCCAAACAGATTTTGGAGATGGATGTAAAACAGTTTAACCAAAAAGGTTACAGCCCCGCCGCTTGCGTGAATCAAGACGCCTGCACCGGTTGCGCGGCCTGTGCCCGTATGTGCCCCGACACCGCCATTACGGTGGAACGTTAGTACCCTGCGGCATCGCACCCTTGCGCGCGGCGATGAATAGCCCGCGCGGCAGAAAGCAGCTCGTCAAAAAGCGGCAAGCATGGCAAAAACCAACTGCCGCATAAGGGCGGGCAACGCGGAAAGTCAATTTCCGCACAAACTGCAAGCGTGGCAAAAGCCCATTCCCGCACAACGGCAGGCAATGCGGAACGCCGATTGCCGCTCTGCGCAAAGATCTGGATGTTGCACGGCACTTGCCGAATACAAGTCAGCCGACGGCGCTCACATTTGTCGCGCGCATGAAAAGCGCGGGGGTGCGGCGTCTGGCGAGAAAGGTCGTTTACTATGCCCAAGCTGTTGATGAAAGGCAATGAAGCCGTAGCCGAAGCTGCAGTGCTGGCCGGGTGCCGGTACTTCTTTGGTTACCCCATCACACCGCAAAACCAAATTCCCGAATACCTCTCCGAGCGCCTGCCGCAGGTGGGTGGCGTTTACCTGCAAGCCGAGAGCGAGATTTCCGCCATCAACATGGTGTATGGCTCGGCGGCCACCGGCGCACGGGTCATGACCAGTTCCTCCTCGCCGGGCATCAGCTTGAAGCAAGAGGGCATCAGCTATTTGGCCGGGGCGCGGTTGCCCTGTGTCATTGTCAACATGATGCGCGGCGGCCCGGGATTGGGCGGCATTCAGCCCGGCCAGGCCGATTACTTCCAAGCCACGCGCGGCGGCGGCAACGGCGATTACCGCTGCATCGTTTTGGCCCCGAGCACCGTACAGGAGGCCTGCGACCTCACCGGCAAAGCCTTTGATTTGGCCGATGAATACCGCATGCCTGTGATTATTGTTGGGGACGGCTTCTTGGGCCAAATGATGGAGCCCGTGGAACTGCCCGCCATGCGCGACCTGGCTGCTCTGCCCCAAAAGCCTTGGGCGGCCACCGGTTTTGACGGCTCCCGCCCACGCAATGTCATCAACTCGCTTTTCCTTGATCCGAAAATGCTGGAGGATCACAACATCGCGCTGCAAACCATGTATGATGAAGTTTCCCAAAAGCACGCGGCGTATGCCACGGAATTTACCGAGGACGCCACGCTGGTGCTGACAGCCTATGGCACCACGGCACGCATTGCCCGCAGTGCCGTTACGGCGGCCCGCGCCGAGGGGCTGAAGGTCGGTTTGGTTCGGCCCATCACGCTGTGGCCTTTCCCGGTCAAAGCGTTTGACACCCTGGCCCAAGACGGCATTTGTAAAACCGTGCTGACGGTGGAGCTTTCCATGGGCCAAATGGTGGAGGACGTTCGTCTGGCTGCCAATGGCCGCATGGCGGTTGCCCTGCACGCCCGGGCGGGCGGCATGGTGCCTTCCATCGAAGAGCTTCTTGCCAAAATTCATGAGATTATGGGGGTGTAGGCATGGCGATCGTTTTTCAGAAACCCAAGGCCTTGTTTGAAGGCTCCACGCATTATTGTCCGGGCTGCACCCATGGTATCATCCATCGTTTGGTTGCCGAGTGCATCGACGAGCTGGGCTGTGCCGCGCACACCGTGGGCATCGCGCCCGTGGGCTGTGCCGTGTTGGCCTACAACTATTTTAACGTCGATATGCTGCAGGCCGCGCATGGCCGTGCGCCCGCCGTGGCCACCGGGGTGAAGCGCGCGCAGCCCGACCGCATGGTGTTTGCCTACCAAGGTGACGGCGATTTGGCCGCCATCGGCACCGCCGAGATCGTCCATGCCGCAGCGCGGGGCGAGAACATTACGGTGATTTTTGTCAACAACGGCATCTTTGGCATGACGGGCGGCCAGATGGCCCCCACCACCCTGCCGGGCGCCGTGACCACCACCTCTCCCGGCGGCCGGGACACCAAAACCATGGGCAATCCTCTGCGCGTCTGCGAAATGCTGGCCACGCAGGACGGCCCCTCCTATCTGGCCCGGGTCAGCGTGCACGACGTGCCCAACATCATCAAAACCAAAGCCGCCATTAAAAAGGCCTTTGAAAACCAACAGCAGGGAAAGGGCTTTGCCTTGGTTGAGGTGCTTTCCACCTGCCCCACCAACTGGGGCCTTTCGCCCGCCGAGTCCCTGGAATACGTCAAGGATCGTATGGTTCCTTACTATCCTTTGGGCGTGTATAAGGGCTGATGCGATTTCGGGCGTAAGCAAGCACTCTATTTTTGAATCAAGGAGTTGACTGTTTTGGAAGAACGGATCCTCATCGCCGGGTTTGGCGGTCAAGGCGTGCAATCCATGGGGCAAATGCTGTGCCACGCAGCCATGAGCGAAGGCAAAAACGTGTCGTGGTTGCCCAGCTATGGCCCTGAAATGCGCGGCGGCACCACCAATTGTTCGGTGATTTTGTCGGATGAGCCGGTTGGCTCACCGCTGGTAACCCAAGCCACCTGCGCCATGGTGCTGAACCTGCCTTCGCTGGATAAATTCGAGAATTCAGTAGCCCCCGGCAAGCTGCTGCTGATCAACCAATCCCTAATCGCGCGTAAAACCGCGCGGGAGGATGTGGAGGTCATCTACATTCCCTGCAACGAGTTGGCCATGGAACTGGGCAACACGCGGGTTGGCAACATGATTATGCTGGGCGCGTACATCGCCAAAACCGGCGTATGCAGCATTCAGGCCATCCTGCACGCCCTGCCCCACGTGCTGGGCCCCGGCAAGGAAAAGCTGGTGCCGATTAACCAAAAAGCGCTTGAAAAAGGCGCAACCTTGGTGGGTTGACGCCCGAACCGCCAGTTTCTTCCTCTTGACATTTCGGCGATCTTTGGGTAGAATATGGCCAGACTGCAAGGGCAGGATTCTTTTCAAACCGTCGCGTGCAACCGGCCTTTTGCCCCTGCATGGCGCATCACAAGAAAGGATGACAATGCTATGAAATTACACACAAAACTAATGGCCGCCCTGTTGGCGGTTTTGATGCTGTCCACCCTGCTGGGCTCCGGTCTGGTGACCGTGGGTGCCGCCGATGCCCCCGCCCCCGAGGAATTCACCTACCTACGCTACACCTACACCGCCTTTGAGGGCGACAGCGTTATCATCACCGCCTACATGCCCTACAAGGATTGGGGCGCCGACGACGGCGACCCTGACGGCCTGGATCCCTTCGATAACGACTTGGATGGCACCATTGATTTGGTGGTTCCCGCCACAATCGACGGAAAAACCGTTGCGGGTATTGGCGAAAACGCCTTTAACTTTAAGGCTTGCCTAAACTCCGTTACCCTGCCCGACAGCGTTTGGTTTATCGGCGATTTTGCCTTTGCCGCCAACAACTATCTGACCGCAGTCAACCTGCCTGATTCGCTGACCACCATGGGCGTCGGCCTCTTTTCGGACGCCATCGCGCTGGAGGCCATCACGGTTTCCGCTACCAGCGAGAATTTCATTTCGGTGGATGGCATCATTTATAACAAAGACAAGAGCGTGTTGTACTTCTGCCCCAGCCAATTGAATGTCGGTACAGATTTCGTTGTCCCCGCAAGCGTCAAGCGCATTGGACCCTATGCCCTGGCCAACCAAACCGCCATTGAATCCATTACGTTGCCCGACGGCTGCACCTCCTTTGGCGAAGGCGCGTTTTACAAGTGCACCTCGCTGTTGGCCATCGACCTGCCGCGCGGCGTCCGCGAGCTTGCGCCTAGTCTGTTTGAAAACTGCTCCTCTCTGGGCGCCATCAAGGTTCCGCTGGGCGTTACCGTCATTCCCGAAAAATGCTTCTTCCGTTGCGGTGCCTTGCTAAGCGTCGCCCTGCCCCGCACCATCACCAAATTTGAAGACGCTGCCTTTTACTTCTGCAGCAACCTGCCCTCCCTGCCGGTACCCGAAGGTTTGACCAGCATTGGCACGGGCGCTTTTACCTACGACTACATCCTGCGTGTTTTGGTGGTGAAGGATTCGCCGAGCGAAGCCGCCGCCATCGCCCACGGCTTGGTGCTGGACGGCCCCACCGCGCCCTACTACACCTACGCCGACGCGTTCGTTGATTTGGACCGCTACGCCGGCGACATCAGCGGCGACGACATCGTGGACATCGACGACATTCTGGCCGTGCGCGGCCATATGTTTGGCATCACCGAATTGACCGGCGACAATTTGGAAGCCGCTCAAGACCTGGTTGGCAGCACCGTCATTGACATTGACGTCATTCTGGCCATCCGCGCCATCATGTTCGGCAGCTAAAGCCACACGGGTTCTTATGAAAGGGTGCGCGCGCGGGTCCCCTTCTGATTGGGATTCGCGCATACATCCTTTTTTTCTGTCTTGGTTTTCTTGGATTTTTGTTTTCGATCGGGGAGGCTCATGTTTGTTGACGAAGTAACCATTCACATCAAAGCCGGGGATGGCGGCAACGGTGCCGTTAATTTTCGGCGCGAAAAATACGTGGCATACGGCGGCCCGGACGGCGGCGATGGTGGCCGCGGCGGCAGCATTATCTTTATTGGGGATCTGGGTTTGCACACCCTGATGGATTTTCGTTTTCGACGCAAGTTTCAGGCCGAAAACGGCCACAAGGGTGACAAAAACAACCGCACCGGCCATGATGGCGGAGATTGCGTCATCCGCGTGCCCGTGGGCACCGTGGTGATGAACACCGAAGGCCAGGTGCTGGCGGATATCCACCAGGCTGAAACGCCCTATGTGCTGCTGCACGGGGGTGCTGGCGGCCGGGGCAACGCGCATTTTGCCACACCCACCCGGCGTGCACCCGCCTTTGCCAAGCCCGGCGTTGCGTCCCCCTCCTTTGAGGTGGTGTTGCAGCTTAAAACCATCGCGGATATCGGGCTGGTTGGGCTGCCCAACGCGGGGAAATCCAGCTTTTTGGCGGCAGCCACCCGGGCCAACCCCAAAATTGCCAACTACCCCTTCACCACCCTGCATCCTAACCTCGGCATGGCCGATGTGGGTGGTTTTTCCTTTTGTTTGGCGGATATTCCCGGTTTAATCGAGGGTGCCGCCCAGGGTGCCGGGCTGGGTCACGCCTTTTTGCGCCATGTGGAACGCACCCGCATTCTGGTGCATGTGGTGGATATGGCCCCCACCGACGGTTCCTCCCCCC
>JGI994J12354_10001605_pt1 | contig 22838 bp, 20 predicted proteins | sample IntmicLarv3ML3BL_FD_12354 | JGI IMG/M metagenome (IMG submission 12354) | reverse complement strand
GGCGTTATCCGATTGGATAACGCCCGCTTCTACTTATTTGTAGCTATATATGATTTTACGGATGCTTGCTTCGGATAAACAGTATTCGCGGATGAGCTCCGTAATCGACGTGCCGGATTTGTATCGGGCCGCGATGCGTACATTCCGCGTCTGCACCTGGCTTTTTGAGCCGCTTAATTGCCCCCAGGAAGCCTTTGTATCTTCTTTCTTCGGGACATACAGCATCTCACCGCACAGGTATTTTTGAAGCTCATTCAGCAATTCCGGCGGAAGAACATCCTTTCCGTTTCGGTACCTCAATAACGTGAACCCCCTTGCATATGTGTGTAACCCAACGACTTTGTAATTTATTTGTACGAATTCTCGCCATTTTAGTAACCTCCTTTTCTCTATTTTGGATTGCGTCTTTTTTTAGTGACCGCAGGGGGGAAGCCCCCTGCGGTTGCCCCTTTTAGGTTAGGACAAAAACCACCCTTTTGTCAACATGAACCCAATCATCTCCTTTCGTTGGTTATTTGGGTACGACACCGTGAGGCATCGTATCATCAGTATACCGCAATTTCCCTTTTTTCGCAACAGAAAAGATAATTATAAACAATTTATCCGAATGCATCTGCCGCGGTTGGGAGTGGATTTCCATCCGTCTATATGATATACTGAAACGGTGAAGTACCGTCGCAATGCGCCGGTCAATAGAGGAGGAAATCAAATGCTGCCAACAACAGAGTTTGTAAAAGTAAGGCTTTGTAAAACAATCGAAATGATGAAAGAACAGGGCTACGAGGTCGGCGCTTCCATGCAGGCGTTGGATGCGCTTCCAAACAGCCTTGACGCGCTTGTGGCCTTTGCGAAGCAAATACATACGCTGCCCATGCGTGCGGATTGGGAATATGTCGAGCCGGTAGCGCTTGCAGATGTGGAACGGGAGATGTCGCCAAGCCGGTTTGATGTACTCGTCAAAACAGATGACACGGAGTCGTATGCCTCGAAGGTGGAAGCGGCGTTTCTCGGCTCCGTACTTGGTTGTATTTTAGGGAAGCCGTTGGAGGTAAACCCGTCCCTTGCGGAGTTACAAAAGGCAGGCGAAGTCTGCGGCGAGTGGCCGATTCACGATTTTATCAGTGAGCGTTTTCTGGAAGTGCTTGGCAGGCGGCATGGCTCTTGGGAGGAAACCGTGCGGGAGCGTATTCGGTATGTCGCTGCGGACGATGATTTACACTATAGCGTGATGGGTATGTTGAACTTGGAAAAGTTCGGTCTTGGTTTGGATGCAATGGGTGTGAAGGACACATGGCGCAGACACCAGAGCATGGACTTTGTTTGGGGACCGGAGAGGCTGATGACGGCTGTCCTTGCGCTTGACCACCTGATGGAGTCGGAAGGTATGGATGCCAAGACGAATGAAGATGTCTGGCAGTGGAGCGAATTCTTGAACCCCGGCAATGAGCTGTGCGGCGCGGCCATCCGCGCGGACGCGTATGGGTATGCCTTCCCCGGACGGCCTGATTTGGCGGCGAAATATGCGTTCATCGACGCGTCGTTCACACACCGGCGCACGGGTGTGTACAGTACGATGTATATTGCGGCGGCCATTGCGCTCATGTTTGTGGAGCCTGACCCGATGAAAGCGTTCGAAAAAGCGCTTCTATTCATCCCGCAGAAAAGCCGCTTCCACCGTATCATCAGCATTTGCCTCAGCTTTGTTGCGGAATCGTCAAGCTTCGAGGAAGGCTATGCATGCATCAACCAGCGCTTCGGGCAATACGACCATTGCAAGGTGTATCAAGAGGTCGGCACGCTTATCAATACATTGAAATACGCGACAGATGTGTGGGACGGCGTGTGCAAGCAGGTCATGCAGGGAAATGATACGGACAGTTTCGGCTGTACGGCAGGCTCATTGCTGGGTGCGCATTTCGGCGTGGTGCCGCAGGAAAGGCTTGCCATTTTCAACGGTGAAATCCAGATTTCCCTCGCGTCCTTCCATGAGCATTCGTTGACCGCACTGGCAAAGCGGATGGGACGGCTGCCGGGCAAGCTGCTGGCGGAGGCGAACCGCGCATGAGTTATTATGTAGAGCATATGGAGCAATTGAAAATGGCGCCTATGCGCGCGAAGCATCCGCAGTGGATTTGGAACCGCAGCGATGCGCATATCTTCCTTGCCGCGCCGGAGCAACCGGATGCCTTCACTACAGTTGTGGAGCCGGGCAACAGCTTCTCACCGGGGCCGGGGACATATGGCATTTCAACTTGGGTGGAGTCCGACAGGGTTCTGTATGCGCCGGAGCAGATGCCGCAGAGCGCCTTGACACAGGGTTTTGCGGATGGCCGCTATCCCATCAGTGAAAGCGCGTGGGTTGCGGGCGCGCTCAAGGTCGAGACGGCGTTGTTCACATACAAGATGCCAGGGACGATTGATTTTCGCGACTATTTCCGCGTGACGTTGACGAACTGCACGGAGTCGGAAGCAACGGGCTCGTTTTACCTGGCGGTGCGCTCCTTCGGCGCGGCGGGCGGGCCAGTACATTCGCTGGCATATACGGACGGTGTTGTTCACATCAACGGCAAGCCCTGCCTGTATACGGAGACGGAGGGAACATTCTGCGCGATGGGTTATGTGCAGACAGGCAGTGATATTTCGGAAGCTTTGTTACACGGCAAAACGGATTTATCCGACGCGGCTGAAGACCCGTCAGGTTGGGCAAGCGGTGCGCTGGCATATGCGGTAAGCTTGGCATCCGGTGTATCGGTTCATTTTGATTTTGTTTGCCATCTGCATGCAGGGAATCGGCTGATGACATGGCTTGCGCCGTTGACGAAGCCGCTGGATTTCGACGGATATAAAGAAACCCTGATACGCGAATGGGATACGCTGCTGACCGTGGATATTTCCGTGCCGGACAAACGGTTCCAAAATGCTTTTTTTGCGCAGATTGCGCACTTGTATATGGCGGCGGGGCAGGATGCGCCGCATATTTCGCCGATTACTTATCCGGCATGGTGGGCGCGGGATTCCGCGTACATACAGGTCGCACTGGCGAAAGCAGGATTGCATGATTTTGCGGTGCGCGCCGCTGTCCACGCGGGGCGGTTCCAAATTACCTGTGCGTTTGGGCCGGAAGCGGATGTGCCGGGTGAAAGAATCTGGATGCTGAGCGAGCACTACTTGCTCACGCGGGAGGAAGACTTCTTACAGAAGAATTACATGTACATCAAGGAAAATGCAGATAAAATCGTCGAAATGCGGCACACGACGATACCGCTTGCCGACTTCAGCGAAAGTTTCAACCATCAATACAGCGCTGTGCCGGATACCGCTTTCACATGTGCACCGGCCGCAGATGGGCTTGTCATGGGGCGGATGGATTTTATGTACCCGATTTTTTATGTGAATTCCTTTTGCTACCTTGGCTTAAAGCGTGCGGCAATGTGCGCTTCAGCCATTGGTGCGGCGGACGATGCGGCGTTGTACGCACGGGAGGCAGACGAGCTCCGCGCGGCTATGCGGCAAAAAGCGCCGGAATTCTTCGGTCAAAACGAGAGGGATACCTGCACGGCTTTTTCACCTTCCGGCTGGGCAGACAAAGCCGACGCGTTTCTAACGGAGGCGTTCGAGGCATATTGGAACACAAAATGGTGCCCCGGCGGTGTGCAGACGCATGAACCGCATTGGACATATTTCGAAGTAGGCGACGCACGCAACCGTGTACTGATGGGAGAGCGCGAACGCGCATGGCGGATTTTGGAGTATTTTCTCGACAAGCACAAATTCCAAGGGTTGTATACTCATCATGAGGGTGAAAAGGATGAGAATTCCGCCGTCCTCGCGTGGGAGCGGTTGCGAGGCTGGGACAAAGCGAACTGTGTCACGCCGCATGGTTGGACAAGTGCAGAGTTGCTTTCGCTTCTGCGTGATTGCTTGGTGCGTGAGGATGAAGCGGGGCGGATATACATAGGCTCCGGCGTGCCGAAGGATTGGGCAGACAGCGATTTTACTGTTGAGCATTTCCCGACGTATTACGGAAGGCTGTCCTATCGTTATGTCGCCGCGGAAAAAACGGTGTATGCCAAACTGGCGCACACTATACCGGCGGAGATTGTGTTGGACTTGCCTTTTACGGCTACCTTACAGCTTAGCTGATGGATGTCTACGAAGGTGTAAGATAGCGCGGTGCATCCTCAAAGGTTTTACAACCCATTGCGCCATACTGGCGGAGAAACGTGCATAGGTTTTCCAACGCGGTGTACAAGAGATATACAGGATGGTGAGCAGAGGAATGAAACCGGCTTTTTACGTGTACATTATTCCTCCGAATTGAACAGACATATATAGAAAGCCGCTCACAAAATGTGAACGGCTTTCTATTATGCTTGTATTGTAGACGTTATATCAATTCGATTATTTTTCCGGCAATACGGTTCAGTGGGAGCTGATAATCCACCGCACCAAGCTGATAGGCAGCACGGGGCATACCGTACACGGCACTTGTGCTTTCATCCTGCCCGATGACGATGGCACCGGCATCATGCAGCGCCTTAAACCCGGCGGCACCGTCCATACCCATACCTGTTAAGATGACACCGATGACGTTTTTGCCGAGGATTGGCAACGCGGATTGAAGCATTACGTCCGCAGCGGGGCGCAGACCCTGCACCTTTTCGCTTTTCAAGCACTCCACAGCTAGAGAACCGTTGCGCCGCACAAGTTTCATATGCAAATCACCCGGGGCGATAAGCGCAAGGCTGCGGCGAAGATAATCGCCCGTTTGCGCTTCCTTGACAGTAAAACGGCAAAGCTCGTTCATCCGTTGTGCAAAAAGCTGTGTAAAGGTCGGTGGCATGTGCTGCACAATCAAAATAGGAGGCACATCCGCCGGAAGTTCTGACAAAATGGTGGTCAGTGCCTCCGTGCCGCCTGTGGAGGCGGCAAACATGAGAACCTTTTCGACGGTATCAGTTGGTGCTGCGGCGGAAAGTATCGGTCTTTTATCCGCGGTAACAAATTGCGTCACACGCAATGCCACATCACGGGCAAATGCGCCATATTCCGACGCGCCAGGTCGGGGGAGAACTTCCGGTAAACCGCTCCGCGCGGCGTGTCGCGGGTCCGGCTTCCCATACGCGATAAACAGAAGCGGGTGGGAGTGTTGCAGGGGCAATGTGAATGCGCGCGTGACAAAGTAATGGTCGAAATCCAGCACAATCACATTCGCCATGTTGCTTACAAGCAAAGAAGCAGCCTGGAAGATGTTTTCCGCTTGTAAATGCAATGTGGTCCCTGGTGCTTTTGCAAGCGCATCGGACAAATAGCGTTTGAGCTGCGGGTCATTTGTCAACAATACAATATTAACGCCCATACGGCGAGCCCCCAAGTCCTTTGTGGAACAATCCGGAGCAGCCATGGGAACCGACGGTTATCAACCGTCCGCTCTCATTTGCGTCACGAGTTCCTCTATGATTTCCGAAGCCTGCTCATAATCCACCTGGCAGGTGCCAACCTGGTCATGTCCGCCGCCGCCGTATTTAAGCAGCAACTTGCCGACGTTTGTTTTCGATGTGCGGTTCAATATGCTGTGGCCGACAGCGACGGGGCAATTCATCTGCCCGCGCCCGTCCACAATCCAGACGGAAATATTTTGCTCCGGGAAAAGGCTGTAGATGACAAAGCGGTTGCCGGTATAAATCGGCTCGACATTGCGCAGGTCGGTGAGGATGACATTGCCCGCCACTTTCGTATGTGCCAGCACCATCTCGCGGAACAACGTGTCCTGACGGAAATACATTTCGACACGTTCCTTCACATCGGGCATCTCTAGAATTTCGGCGATGGACTTTGTGCGGCACGCGTCAATCAACAGCTCCATCAGCTCATAATTGCTGATGCGGAAATCCCGGAAACGGCCAAGACCCGTACGCGGGTCCATCATGAAGCCAAGGAGAACCCAGCCTTTTGGGTTCAAAATATCATCGGCTGTGAGATTCGCGGAGTCAACTCTATCCACCTCAATAACCATTTCTTCCATGTGCGCCAAACGTTCTCTACCACCGTAGAAATCAAAAATCACACGTGCGGCGGAGGGCGCCAGGCGGCTTTCACCTTCAAAGTCAACATCCTTGCCGAGACGCTCAGATTCGCTCGAATGATGGTCGAACCACATTTTACAACCCTTGACATACGGAATATTTGCCATAATATCACTGCTCGTCACTTCCACAAGGCCATCCTGTATATCCTTTGGATGCACGAACTTCCAGCTATCCACCACGCCGAGTTCCTTGAGCAGCGCGCCGCAAGCCAAACCGTCAAAATCCGATCTTGTCAGTAATCTCATACTAACCCTCCATCTCATCGTTCAGAAACCGTATTCTATATTGCAAGGAATACCAGATGCAAAAACCTACAATATGCCAGCCTTCTATTACACTTAATCCAATTATAGCGAGTTTTTGGAAGTTTTTCAAGTGCTATTCTGATATTCCTGTTACGAATTTCTGAAAAGCCCTCCGGCACGGCAGAAAGCACCTGCTATGCAGAAAAAGATTGCACATACAATAAAAAAACGGTACAATGGTAAAAACGAAATGCGGAGGCGGCAGCATGGTTGACTTGCGTGATTTGCAAAGACGGGCATTCCAGAATAAGCTGGAAAAAGGCATTGATATGACGGATATAAACTATGCTTTTTGCATCGCGTTTTCGGAACTGTCCGATGCATTCCGTGCGCAGCATGACCGGAATGTGGAGCATGGCGACTTGCTTGTGAAAGCAATCACGGAGCTGTTTTGCATTGCGGAGCTTCTTGGCCTGAGTCTGGAGGATGAGCTTGTGAACTGTATTGAGAAGAACGAGAAGCGTCGTTATGTTGACCATATCGACGGTACCTTTATTCGCGTATACAATGAGGACGAGGTGTAAGCATCACATTCTACCATCATCATGAAAGCCCGCGCATTTCTGCGAGGGCTTTTTGTTATTGTATCAATACTTTACATAGATAGTCATACCCCTCATAATTGTCTACAGCGCCCCACGTGGCTTGTACGCGCAGAATATACAATCCAGGTGTTGATGGGAGATTGAGCGTGGGAATGTTCCAAAAACCGTCAATGTGCGTGTAGAAATTATCGCCATATACATAGTACGTGGTGCTCATCGGCTTTTCATTGAATGAAACTGTTAAATCCATTGCATACGCAATCGTCTCCAGTTTATCCAACAAATCTTGTTGCATCAACGGAAAGGCATCTCCAGAGAGGCCGTCATGAAGAGAAAAGCTCCAACATTTCAACGCGGTCAGTTCCTGTCCGCCTGCAGAAACCGTCATCTCTCCGACAGAATTCGTATCGGTTTTGCCAAGCAGCCTGCTTGTCAGATACCCTCCTATACCAAGTAAAAGTATGGCAGAAATCCATATAAAACATATCCTCTTTTTCATACAACACCTCCGCTACCGCCGTCCGCTTTTCTTCTTTTGTGCGAGGAGTGCGCCGGCCGTGTTCGGTGCAGCGGCCGGTGTATCAGGTGGTTTTACCACTTTCACATTGGTTTCCTTTGTTTTTAACGGCGCAGTATTGGTCTTTTCCGTATTCTGCACGAATGCCTCCGCGGCCTCCGCGAGTTTGCTGCTTATATGGTGTGCGGTTTTCATCCACCGCCCAAGCAGTGCCTCCAATTTGTTCAAAAGCGAGGGGAACCGCCGCAGCGCGATGTCAATAAGCAGCAACACCAATGCCGCGACAAGAAGCTCCGTGGTAACATTTACCCCCGCGAAGGACGCCGCCGTCACAGGCCGGTACAAAGCATCTTCCATGGTTAACACGCGCCCGCCTGTCGTTTCAGCAATTTTCGCCAACAACTCTTCACCGCGCGCCAGCCGCCGCATGTCGTATTCTGCCGGGTAGGTCACGCTTACGCCGAGGGGGATATGCTGTTCACCCTCCGGGGTCATCAGCGTCAAGGCCGCGACATATGCGCCCGGTTCCAAATCCTTTACCGAAGCGCGGAATGAGCCCGGTGCTGCCGCACGGAATTCGAGCGCGTGCGCTGCGCCGTCTGTGCCTGCAAGCGTGCCCGAAACGGCTGTCACGGTGTCGGACAGCGCTGTCGTCAGTGTGAGAACACTGTCCTTGCCATTTGTCGCCACATCCAGCGTCACATTCCCGCCGTCCTGCCGCCGCAGTGTCCATGAAACCGCATTGCGCAGCATGGCCTCGCCTGTGCCGTCCGCCAGCCAGTTCGATGTCCACATACCTGTCGCGTCCGTTGTCCATGCCACCGTCCGCCCGAGGCCGTATTGCCACGCGGCCAAGACTGGTTCGTCCGTGTCGCTTAAAAGGATGACATCCGCACGCGGTTTCGCTGTGGTTGAGATGTATCCGTTCAGCGGCGAGAGGCTTTCGATTCCGGTCAGAATTGGGCTCAATACGCCGAGGGTAGGGCAGAACGTGCGTTGGTTCAAGTACGCCTTCCCGGCAAGCGTTGTTTCCTTGGTGAATATTTTCGGTAAATCCGTAAATTCATCCGTGTAATAAAACCGCCCGCCGCCGCCTTCTGCAAGCTCTTCCAGTAAGCGCCTGTCTGCATCCGAACCAACGGCGATGCTGGACAGTGTGATGCCCGCGTCTGCCATCTTTGCAAGGACGCTGTTGTAACCCGTCTGCTCCGCCTGCCCGTCCGTCAGCAAAATGATGTGCTTGAGCTTTGTGTCAGCTTGCGCAAGCACGTTCACCGCTTCTGTCAGGCCGGGCAATATGCTCGTTCCGCCGCCGGGGGAAATTTGCCCGATGCGCCATTGCACCGCCGATGCGCTGCCGCCCAGCGTATCAAACGGCACTGCCCAGTCAAACCCGTCGTCAAACGCAATCACGCCAAAGGTATCCTCCGGGGAGAGTGCATCCACCGCGCGGATGACAGCTTCCTTCGCCAGCTCCAGCTTAGAAATGCCGTAGCTGCCGCCCGTCATGCTGCCGGAGCGGTCCAACACGATAACCATACCCAGATTTGGCACATCCTCCATATCTTTCAATCGCATCTCCACCGGTAAAAGCGTCTCAAGCGGCGTGTTGTAATATCCACCCAAAGCGTACGAGTTTTCTCCGCCGATACAGAGCACGCCGCCGCCTGTGTTCCGCGCATAACTGTCCAGCGCCTCCGCGAAGCCGTCTGGTAAAATATCCAGCGGTGCGTCTGCCAAAACAACGCTGTCGTATACATTCAATCTATCCAACGCCGACGGTGCAGCGGCGGCTTGCGTGGCGGTTACATTGATGCCCGCCGCTTTTAAGATTTTTACGATTTCCACGGCGCTGTTTTCGTAGCCTATAACAAGCACACGCGGCGCGTCCGCGACATAGCTGTACGTGAAGGCGCGGTTATTTTGCGTGAAACGGTCGCGTGCAGCACGGATTTCCGCACGGAAGACAATACCGCCGCCCTCGTCCGCGGCATCGGTGAAAGCAAAACGGTTCTCGCCCGCGCGTACGGTCACATCCGATTCCGCGATGAGGCGGTTGTTTTTATAAACAGCGATGGAAACGGTGTTGTCCGTGGTGCTGTAGATGGTGGTTTCCAGCTCGTATTCCGCGTTTTTACTAACCTGCCGCGGCGCGGTCAGGCTGACAAGCTGCACCTCGTCAAAGCCGTTGGCCTGCAAGGGGAGTACGTCCACTGCAATTTGCGCGGCGGCCAGAGTACGTGCGGCAGTCAGCGCGTTCCCGAGTGTTTCCAGTCCGTCGGATACGAGTACTACACGGCGCTTCATGCCTTCGGGGAATGCGGATTGCGCTACGGTAAGCGCGGCGGCGAGGTTCGAATACGCGCCGTCTGTCCAGGAATACAGCTCACCCAGCGTGCCGTCTACAGCGGGAAGTTTTTCCACAACTGCATCTGCACCGAACGCAACGATGCCCATGGCGTCCTTGGCCGTGCGGCCGTTTTCCGCACGGATGGCGGCAAGCGCTTCTGTCAGGCCGGGCGCGGCACTGTCCGATACATCCAGCGCGAAGATATGCGCCGTGCTATCTGCGCGGCGGCTCAGGCCTGTGCCCGCCATCGCGAGGATGAGCAGCGTGAGCCCGATACCACGTAATACAATCGCGAAAACACGCGCGAAGCGTGTCCGGCGTTGTACGCGCAGGCCGAAAAACACCGTCGCCGCAACCAGCACCGGCACGAGAGCTAAAATCCATGGTATTGTAAACGTTAAATCCGTCATCTTGTAATCTCCTAGGACAAAGGTCAATATCGCGGGACGCTGTCCCGAACCACGCAAGGGAACCGGTTCCCTTGACCCTTTCACTACGCCGCAATATATTGCGGCGTTTGCCAAAGCTTTTGTTCAACCTTTTCCCGAAAAGGTTGCGGGGCGGTGGGGCAGCGCCCCGCGGTTTTATCTCTTCGAATACACCCACCACTCGACAAGAAGGCATAGTAACAGCACCGCGAGGATATAAGGCGTGAGGTCAATACTGCCCTCGGTATAGGCGGACGGTGCGGTTTCCGTGACATAACCGGACGCGGTTGATGTCCGCCGTAAATCGCTGTCCGCACCGGGCAAGAGATTCACCGCAAATAACGTCCGTGCTACGGAATCCGCACGGGTTTGTAAAAGTGTGTACAATCCCGGTTTGTTCGCCGTAGACAATGGAAGAGCGGGGAACGGCGGTGCAAGCTTGACATTCGTACCATCCGGCTGCAAAACCGCCATATCCATTGCATCCGGCTCCGGCGCCAATGCAATTACCTCGCCGACATACAGCTCCCGCGCGGCCAATGCTTCCGCCGGCATGAACCGGCTACACAGGTCGTACATAAAAATGGGGAATTCCTTGCGCAGCGGCAAATCCGTGTCATGCAGGTCAAATGCGAATATGACCACCTGCCGCCCTTCCTGTTGCCCTGCGAGCACGAGAGGGACATCTCCCGCTGTCAAGGCAGCCTCCATCCAATCCGGCGTTGTGAGAGACTTCGCTTTCAACACTGCAAAATCCACATCCGGCATAATATCCGATGTGCCCGCGGGTGAAAGCGCGAAGCCGGATACCACCACAGCGGCCGAGGTTTCGAATAATGCATTGCCTACCGGCGGGTTGAAAATCAATACATGCCCGTCCTCGGGCAAGGCATCCGGCAGCACGCCGTCGTATACATAGAGATAATAACCCGAAGCCGCGCTTACATTGGCCGGGTCGCCGGTGTACAATTCCACATTCGGCAGAATTGCAAGTACATTTTCCAGAAACACATTGCGGTTTGTGAACAGTATTGTGCGCCGCGCGGTTTCGGGATATACGCAGGCATAACCTTCGTTATCCGCTTCCAACGCATCAGGCTCTGTCAGGCGCGCCACAAGGGTTTGCGTATCCGCCGGGATATTATCAATGTATACATCCAGTTCTTCCCCCGGTGCAAGTGTAATGTTTGTTATGGAAAATAACTTGTCATCTGTGTAAAGCGCGAGGGAATTGGATATATTTACGGCCGAAAAGCTTTGCACCTGTACAAGGCATGTGATACGTTCTCCTTCACGGCGTGTAGATACACGTGTGACGGCGGTATTATCCGCGTTTTGCCCCGCAAGGAACCGTGTGACAGCGCGCCCGGGCACCTCGAATGCCGTATCAGAATCCGTCAGGAGGATAATTTCCGGGTTGCCCTGCGCGGCGACAGCCTGTGCCAGCGCCGCTGCCGCGTCCATATCGGCCGGACGGTTTGAGGGCGTCAACGCGTTGATGCGTGCGGAGAGCGAAGCCTTGTCACTGGTGAAGCCTGAAGCGACATACGGTTCCGCTCCGAGGACAATCACCGCCGCTTTTCCCTGTGTCCCCATGCGCTCCACCTGCCGCAGCGCTTCGTTCCGTGCCTCGGCAAAGCGCCCGTCCGTGGCCTGCATACTCAAGGAGCAATCCAGAACAAGCAGAATTTCACCCGCGCGGCTGGCCGAAGTGATATACGGCCCGGAAAGTGCGCCGCATAACAATAACACTGCGATAAGCTGGAGGAATAGAAGCGTGTTCCGCCGGAGTTTTTGAAACGGGCGTGCCGCGTCGGAACGATCCAGTGCCGCCGCCCAAAGAAACAGGCTTGGCACGGGATAATCCCGATATTTCTGTTTGAGCAGATACATGGCGAGGATGGCGGGGATGCTTAACAACCCCCATAACGCCAAAGGGTTTGCAAAATTCATGGTTTCACTCCTGTATGCCGAGTTTGTATCGGTACAATTAAGATGCGGCTCGGATTTTCTTGCACATCGGTAGGGTTTACGGTACAGTTATAACAGGTTATGATAGTAAGAATCATTATCAATGAGGTGGTTATAATGCGGTCAAACAAAACATCCTTCTTTTCGGTACAGAATCTGACATATATGGCGCTGTTCACGGCGCTCATATTCATTTCAAATTATTTTTATGTTCCGGTCACGCTTCCGCTGGGCACAACGAGGCTTCATTTGGGAAACATCTTCGTTTTGCTTGCGGGGTTTTACCTCGGCGGCGGGCAAGGTGGCCTCGCAGCCGGGCTTGGCGCAGGGATGTTTGATTTGTTCAGCCCCGGCGGTATCTATATTGCAGACGCACCGGTCACATTCGTGTTCCGTTTCACGATGGCATTTACGGCCGGTTGGCTTTCGCGCCGCAGGGGAAAACATGGGCGGGATTTGAAGTGGAACACCCTCGCAGCGGTGGCGGCAGCGGCACTGTATATTATTCTCTACATGATGCAGACGTATGTTAAGTTCCGCCTATTGGGCGGCGCGGCGGATGCCGCGATGTTATCTGCCTTGCAAAAAGGTGCGCTTTCCACCGTGAATGGTGCCATCGGCGTGCTTGCCGCCGTGCCGTTAAGCCTGTTGCCCTTGCCGAAACGAAAACCGTAATCTATATACCATTGACAAGGATAAAACCATGGAGACGAAAAGCTCCATGGTTTTTACGTTTAATACCATGTTGGTTTCAGGCTGCGAAAGCAATCCGTCCAGTTCAAAATTCTTTCCGTGATTTCCAAGCCGTTTTCCACACCGTTTACCCCGTACGAATCCGTCAGCGCTATCAATGCTGTCAGTGCCAGTTGGTACCGTAATGCGTGCCAGAAAGTTTCGGGTGGATTGCCATCGAAGTATGCGTCGATTTGGCCCGCGTGGAAACGCGGGTAAACCGACGGCATCCACGCCATGTTGTCGAGTTCCTCCCATGGGTCACCGGATGCGGTGTTGTAGCTATTGAAGTCAATGACGCTGATGGCACCGTCCGGCCGGAGAATGATGTTCTCTGTATTAAAGTCCCCGTGGATAAACGTATGCGGACGTGCGTGAAGCGCGTGCTGCTCCTCGTGTAAATAGCGGACGACCATTTCGCCGGTTGCGCAATGTACGGATGGCTTCGCGTAATACAACCCTATCCACTTTTTGACTTTTTGTGCCAGACAATCACCTTGCTTCGCCGGTTCCGGAAGGAGCGGTACGCTATGTATTTGCCGCAGCACAAGTCCGGATTGCTGCCCCCATTCATATTGCGCCTTGTCGGACAACCCCGGCAACGCCTTGTCAGCATCAATGCCGTCAATCCAGCGGAATAGGGAATAAAAGCTCTTTCCGTCTTCGCACAGGCCGCAACCCAAAGACTGCGGAACGGGGATGCCATGTGCAAACGCGTGTGCAGTCATAGTATACTCCGCTTTCTTGCGCGATGCGTCCGAGATACCTGCCATTCGAAGGAGCATACGGTCGCCGCTTGCGGTTTCCAAGCAATATTTCTTGTCGGAGGATAGCCCTTTTGCGATGGCGGTCACAGCGGTCAATTCCATATCTGCCAGCGCGGGGATGCCATGCGGGAAAGCGTGCATTATTTGCTTCCCCTTACCTGTTTCCGCATATCAACAAGTCCTTGTATGCAAGAAACAATGTATTTCAATTCGTCAGCCGTCAGGAGGGGCATTAGCGTCAGGACGGCTTCCTGCGTGCCGCGGAGGTCTGCATTAGCAGGATCCGCCAGCGATACTTTCTCCGTCTTCGAATGCGCCTTGCCGCGTTGTGTCAAAAGCTCATCTGTCGTGAAGCCGAGCGCATTGCAAATGATGACCAACTGGTTCAAACTGGGGCAGCGCGCCCCGCGTTCAAGCAGGCCAAGATAGGACGGTGTGAGCCCGAGAACGCTCGCCATGCGCTCAATGGTAAAGCCGCGGCGCTTCCGTTCCCGCCGGATGTTTCCGCCGATGATAGAAGATAATATTTGTAGGCGGCCGCGCACCTCATCGTCAGACAGGGCGGCTTGCTCCAATAAATCGTTTTGGTTATCGTTCGTCATAGTTAATTCCCTTCATGTCGGTATTTCCTGTGTCAGCATACGGATTACATACGGCAAAGTATGACACTTACATCGTCAAGCTCATACCGCACGCCGTCCGCCCATTCGTCTTTATAGAACAGGGAGGTCATCTCCTTCAGAACCTGCTCAGGCGCAAGCCCTGCGGCGCAGCTCTCAGAGAGTAGCGTCGTCAGCCGTGTGTAGAATTCCTCAGCGTTTTCTTTGTACAAATTGTCCGACAACCCGTCCGTGTAGAACAGGAGGTGGTCGCCCTCGTCATACAGCATAATATGGTGGTCATACACCGTATCGCGCATCATGCCGATGGGCATACCCGCCGCGTCAAGCTCCACACATTGTTCCGACCGCGCGCTGTAGCGTATGGGCAGCGCTTGTCCTGCGTTGGAATAATAGACGCGCTTCTTTGCCGTGTCGATAACGGCATAGAATATACAGGCGTACATCTGGCTCCCGCTGTCCTCAAAAATGTCGTTAAACGCATTGTTCATGTGGAAGAGGAACTGCGCGGGGTTGTAGTATTGTGGTGCAAAGTTGATAATCATCATATGCAGCATCGCCGTAAGCAACGCGGCGGATATACCGTGCCCGGATACATCCCCAATCGCGACAGCGACAATGCCGTCCTCCAGCGGTACAACATCGTAGAAGTCTCCGCCGATTTGCATAGCGGGCAGGTACTTCGATAAAATCTGGATGCCGCCCTGCGTGAGGTCATATTCCCGGATGAGGGAGCGCTGCACTTGCTTCGCCATGGAGAGCTGCGCTTGCAGCAGCACATCCTTTTCCTCCAACGCGGCGTATTGCTCTTTAAGCGTATCACTCAATTGTTTAATCCGCAGGAGTGCTTTTGTTTTGGAAAGAAACACGGGTGCGTCCTCGGTCTTGTAAATGAAATCATCCGCGCCGCTTTCGACCGCACGGGTCTGTGAGGTTGCGGAATCGTTCTCACACACAAGAAGCACGGGGATGTATTGCGTCTCGGCACTGTTTTTCAACCGGCGGCACGCGTCGTATCCGCTTTCATTTTGCAAGGAAGAGGAGAGCACGACCAAATCCGGTTGTGAAATTTTCATTTTCAAGAGCAGGCCGGTGCTGTTAGTCAACATATTCACATCATAGCCATGACGCGACAGGAATTTTGCCAGTACATCCGCGCTGTATTCGGATGAATTGACGATTAGTATTTTACGCATCGGCGGCCACCCGCTTTTCAAAGTGGATTGTATTGCCCGAAACATTGTAGCGCAGCTTGTCCGTCAATGCATTTGCAATACGGATGCCGCGGCCGTGTTCGGATTCGCAGTCATCCGTGCCGTTGAACGCGTGCATCAAAGCAGCATGGTCAAAGCCATCGCCCTCGTCCGAAATGGCGCAAAAAACTACGCCCCCTTTTACATCCAGCGAGAGTGTTACAATTTTACGCCGGTCATTTCCGTTACCGTGGATGACAGCGTTGCACAACAGCTCGCTCAAAACCAGACGCAAATCATATTCCTCATCCTCAGGGAAGCGGACAAGCTCCGTTTTGATATAACCCAGCGCGTCAAGGAGGATGGGTCTGACATGGTTCAGCTCGCTGGGGAAAGTTCTGTGAAACAGACTCATGCGCGGACACCTCGCTTTCCGTGCGTGTAATGGGAGGGTGCAGGGCGGTTAAAAGCCGCGACTACAGCTCCATCACGTGATGTTTTTTCAACATGCGGAGCTCTAATGCACCGCCGACGCAGCGAAGTGTCATATCATCCATCAACGCTTTTATCATCAGTACGCTCATTTCATTGTCGTCCGCGTCTCCGCTGTCCTCACAACAGAACTGTATATCCATGAAACCTTCGCCAATCCCAAAAATGAGATGGAACAAACCGCTGGATGTCCCGCGGGATTTACGGATGATATAGGTGCAAGCTTCCGAAACAGCAGCTTTGATGTCCTCCATTTCATCCACGTCAAAGCCTTGGCGGTTCGCGATGGACGAAGCCGTAAGCCGCGCCGTGGAAACATAGGCGGCGTTGACCGGTAAGCTCAACTCAATGCTTTCTGTCACTAGATATTCCATTTTACTCATGCGAATCACCGTCCATGATGAATGATTTGTCTAAGCTTGTGATTTTGAAGAGCTTGGCAAGGCTGGGCTTTAGATTGCGCAGTGTAATGCTTCCGCCGCCGGCTTTCACATTTTTTAACACCGACACCAGCGCGCCGAGACCCGTGCTGTCGATGTATTTTAAGTCTGTGCATTCAATGATGATGCCGGCCTGCGTTTCTGCAAGCAAAGCCAGAAGCCCGTCACGGAAGGTATTTGAGTTGAAAATGTCCACTTCACCCTCCGCGCGCGCGCACCACACATTTTTTTCCTCATTATAAACAGCGCTTAAATTATACTCCATATGGCTCCCTCCTAGAATGAACACAATAAACCTATATTACTAGTATACACCATTTTACACCATCTGTCATTCTCTTTTCATTTGATTTTCGTAAAATATGGCATTTGACGTTCTGCTTGTGTCGGCGTATAATGTCTACAAACACATTCGCTCGGGAGGAACATTATGACAATTGCATACCTTGGACCGACGGGGTCATTTTCAGAACAGGCGGCCAGACTGGCATCGGCCGGGCTTGCGGGGGGTGAAGAGGTTCAATTCATGCCGGTACATTCCCCGGAGGACGCCATCGCAGTCGTGCAGCGGGAACAGGACGAAAATGTTTACGCGGTGGTGCCAATTGAGAACAGTATAGAGGGTGCGGTCAATGTGACACTGGACACCTTGATTTTCGACGCGGAAGCGTTCATCCACGGGCAAATCAATTTGCCTGTGACGCAGAATCTTTTATTGCATCCGCAAGCGGGCGATATTGCGCCCGCGCGTATCTATTCACACCCGCAAGCGCTTGCGCAGAGCCGTAAGTTCCTCCGCAAAGCGTATCCGGACGCGGTGCTGCTGCCATCTACATCTACATCCGAGGCGGCGCAAATGGTGGCAGCATCGGGCGCGGATGGTTCCATCGCGGCGGTCGCATCCGTACTGGCAGCAGATTTGTACGGCCTTGCCGTACGCCACGCGGGGATTCAAGAAAACGATACAAACGTGACGCAATTCGCTGTGGTGGCCGCCGCGCCGCCGGATGCGTTTCGTTACGGTGAGAAGACGAGCCTTGCTTTTTCCACCGCAAATGAGCCGGGTGCGCTGTATAAACTGCTTGACATTTTTGCCCTGTGGGATTTGAACATGACGCGCATCGTGTCCCGCCCGATGAAAAATTCGCCCGGCGCGTATGTCTTTTTTGTGGATGTGGAAAATCCGGAGAATCCGGATGACCTGCGCGACGCACTCACCATGGTGGAACGGAAGGCGAGCTTTTTCAAACCGCTAGGCTCCTATCCTGTCCGGAATGCGGATGAAATATAGCCGTTTTCAAAAAAACAGCTTGACAAGTGCAGAATGCTTTGCTATAATCACTCGTAATCCAAACTATATAAATGCATAGACGGAGACAGTGCAGGAAACGTTCCATTTCAGAGAGCCGCCGGGTGGTGTGAGGCGGTATGTGCGTTCTTGTACTATCACTCCTGAGCAGCTTATCCGAACAGTATAGTAGGGTATGCCGGACGGCCACGTTACAGGCCAAGGGTTTGTTTGAACCTGTCAAGCGGTGTGTCGTGAGGCATATCGAAAATTGGGTGGTATCACGCGGTTAATTCCTCGTCCCTCTGCAAGCATTGGCTTTGCGCGGGAACGGGGTTTTTTGTTTATATCGCACTGTGAACGTTAATGAAAAGGGGGATTGAAGCATGGGCAGACATGTCATCTCCGTGCTGGTGGAGAACCATGCGGGCGTTTTGAGTCGTGTGACGGGGCTGTTCAGCCGCAGATGCTACAACATCGATAGCCTGAGCGTGGGCGAGACGGAGGACAATGCGTTTTCCCGCATCACGGTTGTGCTGCATGGGGACGAATATATCATCGACCAGATTGAGAAGCAGCTCGGCAAGTTGGTAGAGGTCGTAAACGTGGTGGAGCTTATGCCCGACGCGTCCGTGTTCCGGGAGCTTGCGTTGATTAAAGTCAACGCACCGCCGAAAATCAGGGCGGAAATCGTGGGGACTGTGGACATTTTTCGTGCGAACATTATTGATGTATCCGCCGAGACAATCACCGTCGAAATGACGGGTGACCAAGCCAAAATCGCGGCTTTTGCCGCGTTGATGGAACCATATGGAATCAAAGAAATCGCGCGCACCGGCTTGACCGGCTTGCAGCGCGGCGCGATGAACATTCGCGAAACAATAGAGGGGGAAAAGTAATGGCGAAGCTGTATTATCAGGAGGATTGCAATCTTGGGTTGTTGACGGGGAAGACCGTCGCCATCATTGGTTATGGTAGCCAGGGGCATGCGCACGCGTTGAATCTCAAGGAATCCGGCGTGAATGTTGTCGTCGGCCTGTATAAGGGGAGCAAGTCGTGGAAAGCGGCGGAGGACGCAGGCTTACAAGTTGCTGTGGCGGCGGACGCGGCGAAGATGGCGGATGTCGTTATGATTCTCATCAATGACGAGAAACAGGCAAAACTTTATAAGGAAGACATCGCACCGAACCTGACGGCGGGCAAGTACCTCGCCTTTGCGCACGGGTTCAATATCCACTTCGGGCAAATCATTCCCCCGGCGGATGTGAACGTGTTCATGATTGCGCCGAAAGGCCCCGGACACACCGTCCGTAGCCAGTATCAGGAAGGACGCGGCGTGCCCTGCCTCATTGCGGTGCATCAGGATCCGTCCGGCGATACGAAGGACATCGGCATGGCATATGCGCTTGGCATTGGCGGTGCGCGTGCGGGTGTGTTGGAGACGACATTCAAAGAAGAGACGGAAACCGACCTCTTTGGCGAGCAAGCCGTCCTCTGCGGCGGTGTAACGGAACTGATGAAGCGCGGCTTCGAAGTTCTCGTAGAAGCGGGCTATCAGCCTGAGTCTGCGTACTTCGAGTGCGTACACGAGATGAAGCTCATTGTTGACCTCATCAACTCCGGCGGGTTCAGCTTCATGCGGTATTCCATCAGTGACACCGCCGAATACGGCGATTACGAGACGGGCAAGCGTATCATTACGGAGGACACGAAGAACGAGATGCGCAAGGTGCTCCGCGAGATTCAGGACGGCACGTTCGCGAACAAGTGGATTCTCGAAAACCAAGCCAACCGCCCGCATTTCAACGCGACACGGCGGATGGAAGCGGAGCATCAGGTGGAGACGGTTGGCGTGGAGCTGCGCAAGATGATGAGCTGGTTGAAGAAATAAGTTCTCGGGGCGCTGCCCCGAACCCTGCAAGGGGACTTATCCCCTTGACCCCGTTAAGCGCCGTGCAAAGTGCGCACGGCGCGGGGGCGGGAGAAGGAGAAGGAGAAGGAGGCAGGGCTTTATGGGGAGCAATTTGGATCTGGTGCTGGCGAAGTATGCTGACCCTATGCGCGAGGTGAATCGGTTTGAGAACAGCCGCGCGGAGGGCATGGAGGCGCATTATACGGAAAAGACGCTGGCGAAGCTTGTCAAGCGGACGGATGATGTGCTGGAGATTGGCTGTGCTACAGGGCGGTGTGGGTTTTTCCTTGCGGACAAGTGCCGTTCGTACTTGGGGGTAGACCTTTCGCCCGCGCATGTCGATTTCTTCAATGAAAAAATAGCAAAAACGGGTGCTGCCAATCTCACGGCGCAGGCGGGTGACGGTACACGGCTGGACGGCATTGCAGACGAGAGCTTTGATGTGGTGCTTGGCCTTGGGCCGATGTACCACCTACCGCCCGAGGAGCGCGATGCGGCTTTTGCCGAAAGTAAGCGCGTGTGCAAAACAGGCGGCACGCTGATATACGCTTACATCAACACCCTAGGCGTATACGCATGGGCAAGCGCCGCCGCCCCGGAGAATTACCCGAACGCGCATGCTAACGAGTGTCTTTTGCACTTAGGCATCAACGATATACACCCGGACTTGTTTTTCTTCACCTCGCCTGAAGCCATCGCCGCGGACGCGGAAAGAAACGGGCTGACGGTCGTAAAACACATCGGCACGGACTTCACGCTGTTTGTCAATGTTATCGACAACATGCCCGAAGAGAAGCTGGACGCGTGGATGGAGTTGTCCGACCGCATGAGCGAAAGCCAGTCCTGCGTGGGGCTCAGTAACCACGCGCTGATGGTGTGCCGGAAGTTGTAATTCTCTGCGCCGCGCGGTTTTTGCGCGGTGCTTAACGGGTCAAGGGACGAGTCCCTTGCGGGGGAGGTGGGGACGGAGTCCCCACGGTCTTAATCTTTAAGGGAGGAAATGTCATGGATAAAGTAACTGTATTTGACTCAACCTTGCGCGATGGAGCGCAGGCGGAAGGCATTTCCTTCTCGGTTGAGGATAAGCTCAAGATTGTGCGGGCGCTGGACGCGTTCGGCGTGGATTACATCGAAGCGGGCAACCCCGGCTCAAACCCGAAGGACTTGGAATTCTTCAAGCGCGCGGGTGAGATGAACCTGCAAACAGCGAAACTTGTTGCGTTCGGCAGCACGCGCCGCAAAGACATTAACGTTGCGAACGACAAGAATGTACAATCACTGCTGGATGCCGGAACAGATGTTGTTGCGATATTCGGCAAGAGCTGGGACTTTCACGTGACGGACATCATCCATGCCGCGCTGGACGAGAACCTCGCGATGATTGCGGATACAATCACGTATTGCAAGCAAAAGGGTAAGATGGTTGTGTTCGACGCGGAGCATTTCTTTGACGGGTATGCGGGCAACCCGGACTACACCATGGCAACACTGCATGCCGCGGCGGACGCAGGTGCGGATTGGCTCGCACTTTGCGACACGAACGGCGGTGCGCTGCCGAATGAGATTGCAACCATCATGCGCCTCGTGCGGGAACGGTTTGCCGTGCCGGTGGGCATCCATTGCCACAACGATTGCGGCATGGCGGCAGCGAACAGCATCGTTGCGGTGGAGGCGGGTGCGCGGATGGTGCAAGGGACGTTCACCGGGTTTGGGGAGCGGACGGGTAATGCGGCGCTTTGCACGGTAATTCCCGTGATGCAAACGAAGCAAAATTTGTTTTGTGTGCCGGAGGCGAACCTACCGCTGCTTACGCACACGGCGCGGCTGGTCGCGGAGGTCGCGAACTTGAGCCTGCCGGAGAATGCGCCGTTCGTTGGGCGCGCGGCGTTTGCGCACAAGGGCGGGATGCATATCGACGGCGTGGCGAAAGCGCCGAAGAGCTTTGAACATGTCAACCCCGAAAGCGTGGGGAACGAGCGCCGCGTGCTCACCAGCGAGGTTGCCGGGCGGAGCACGATACTGCGAAAGATACAGAAGGTGAAGCCCGATATACAGAAGGATTCGCCGGAAACAGCGCAGATTATCGATGCGCTGAAGGATTTGGAACACCAGGGGTACCAGTTCGAGGCGGCGGAAAGCACGTTCGACCTCGTTATACGCAAGAAACTGGGCAAGTACAAGCCGTTTTTCGAACTGGTGAACTTCAAAATCATCGGTGAACAACCGTATGAGCAGGGCAAGAGCGCGTCCGCGTTGATTAAGGTTATCGTGGACGGCAAGGAGGAAATCACAGCGGCGGAAGGCGACGGCCCCGTGAATGCTTTGGACAAGGCGCTCCGCAAGGCGCTGGAGGTGTTTTACCCGCAGTTGGCCGCGGTGCATTTAACGGATTACAAGGTGCGCGTGCTGGACGGCGGCGACGCGACGGCCGCGAAGGTGCGTGTGCTCATCGAATCGTCCGATGGGGAGCGGAGCTGGTCGAATGTCGGTGTGTCCTCGGACATCATTGAGGCGAGCTGGATTGCGCTGGTGGACAGCATTGAATACAAGCTCATCCAGGATTTGGAACAGAAGTACAAGGCGTATTTGTAGACCGTGGGGCGCTGCACCACTACCCTACAAACTTTTCGAGAAAAGTTTAATCAAAAGCTTTAACACGCGGCGTAATGCATTGCGCCGTATGAATGGGTTCCAAGGGATGTGTCTCTTGGCGGGAGGAGTTGGGGGCGCGTAGCCCCCCAAGGTCTTATCTTTTATTGTTAAGGAGTTGTGTAGAATGGCAATGACAATGACGCAAAAAATATTGGCCGCGCACGCGGGGCTGGAAAACGTGGTGCCGGGTCAGTTGATAGAAGCGAAGCTTGATTTGGTACTCGGCAACGACATCACTGCACCCGTGGCGGTGCATGAATTTGAGAAGATAGGCGCGAAAAAGGTGTACGACAAAGATAAGGTTACGATTGTGCCCGATCATTTCACGCCGAATAAAGATATTAAGAGTGCGGAGCACTGCAAGATGCTCCGTTGCTTCGCGAAGGAGCAGGACTTGACGAACTACTTCGAAGTGGGCGAGATGGGTATTGAGCATTGCCTGCTGCCGGAGAAAGGCTTGGTTGTGGCGGGCGACGCTGTAATCGGTGCGGATTCACACACCTGCACATACGGCGCACTGGGCGCGTTTTCCACCGG
>JGI994J12354_10001604_pt1 | contig 22850 bp, 21 predicted proteins | sample IntmicLarv3ML3BL_FD_12354 | JGI IMG/M metagenome (IMG submission 12354) | reverse complement strand
AGGCAGCCGCTCCGGCGGCTCCCATGCAGGTGCAGACGGCTGCTTCTGCGGCTTCGGCTGCATCGGCGGTTGCACCTACGGTATCCGCAGCGGCGGCTCCTGCAGCTGTGCCGGGGACGGCCTTGGCTTCCCCGCGCGCGAAGGCGCTTGCCCAAAAGGGCGGCGTGGACTTGCGCTTGCTTGCGCCGTCCGGCGCGGAGGGGCGCATCATCGAGCGGGATGTCCGCGCGGCGATGCAGTCCGGCGGCTTGCGCGGCGCGCGCAGTATGCAGGAGGCGGAGCCGGATGCCCTGCCGCCTGCGGTAACGGATGACGCGACGGATGAGCGGATGCCCATGATTCGCCGCACGATTGCCAGGCAGATGCTGCAATCCCTGCAAAACAGCGCACAGCTGACGCATACCCTGCATTTTGACGCAAGCGACATGCTGGCGCTGCGCAAAGCCATCAAGGACGGCAAGGCGGATGCCGCCATCGGCAATTTGAGCCTGAATGATATGCTGCTTTTCTTGGTGGCGCATACGCTCAAGAACCCGGCGCACCGCGCGCTCAACGCGCATTTGCTGGCGGGTGATGTGCTGCGCAGCTTCGGCGGCGTGCATCTGGGCGTTGCGGTGGACACCGAGCGCGGGCTGTATGTGCCGACGATATTCCATGCGGACAGGCTATCCGCCGCAGAGCTGGCCGCGCAATGCCGTTCTCTTGCCGCGCAGTGCCGCAGCGGAGAGATTGCGCCGGAGCAGCTGCAGGGCGGTTCGTTCACGGTGTCCAACCTCGGCAGCTTTGGCATTGAGAGCTTTACGCCGATTTTGAATCCGCCGCAAACGGGCATTTTGGGCGTGAATACCCTCACAACGCAGGTACGCATGAAGGGCGGACAGGCGGAATTCTACCCCGCCATGGCGCTTTCGCTGACCTATGACCACCGCGCCGTGGACGGCGCACCCGCCTCACGCTTCTTGGCGCAGCTAAAGGAGAACGCGGAGCGGTTTGGCGACTTTTTGGCCGAGAACAGCTAAGAAGGGGACGTTACTATGTTTCAACGAACAGACAAAAAAGCGCTTGCGCTGATGACCGAGCGTTTTGGGCAGGACACCCTGCTTTCCCTTGCGACCTTGGAGGACAACTGCCCTTCTGTGCGGATTGTGAACAGCTATTATGAGGCGGACTCGTTTTACACCGTGACCTATGCGCTTAGCAACAAAATGCGGCAAATCGCGGCGAATCCGCAGGTTGGCGTTTGCGGCGAGTGGTTCACCGCGCATGGCTTGGGCGAGAACATCGGGCACCCCAAGGCACCGGAAAATGCCGCGTTGATGGAGACATTGCGCCGCGCCTTTGCCGCGTGGTACAGCAACGGGCATACGGACGAAAATGACCCGAACACCTGTATTTTGCGCATTCGCCTGACGGACGGCATTCTGTTTCACCACGGCAAAAAATACGAAATTGACTTTACAAAGATATAAGAGGGGTACCAAATGGCAGATTTATTTGACTTAATCATTCTCGGCGGCGGGCCCGCCGGTTATAACGCGGCGGAGCGCGCGGGGGCGGCGGGGCTGAAAACCCTGCTGATTGAAAAGCGCGCGCTGGGCGGCGTTTGCTTGAACGAGGGCTGTGTGCCCTCCAAGGCGCTGCTTTACAGCGCGAAGCTCTACGACAACGCACGGCATAGCGAGGCCTACGGCGTAAGCGTGGAGAACGCTGCGCTTGACCAAACGAAGGTCATTGCCCGCAAGGACAAAATCGTCAAGCAGCTCGTCATGGGCGTTGGCGCAAAGATGAAGAAGGCGGGCATTAGCGTCGTCAACGAAGCGGCGGAAATACGCGGCAAGAATGCGGACGGTTTTTGCGTTGCCGCCGGGGAGGCGGAATACTGCGGCAAAAACCTGCTGATTTGCACCGGCTCCGCGCCGGTGATGCCGGGGATTCCCGGTCTGTTGGAGGGGGCGGAGCGCGGCTTTGTGCTGACGAACCGCGAAATCCTCGCGCTCACGGAAATTCCGCAGGAGCTGGTGGTCATCGGCGGCGGCGTTGTGGGGATGGAGATGGCCTCCTACTACAACAGCGCGGGCAGCAAGGTGACGGTCATTGAGCAGCTGCCCCAAATCGGCGGCGCGATTGACGCGGAGCTTGCCGGAATTTTGCAGAAGAACTACGCCAAAAAAGGCTTGGATATCCGCCTGAACTGCCGCGTGACGGAGATTGAGGACGGCGCGGTGATTTATCAGACCGAAAGCGGCTCCTACAACCGCGCGGCGGCGGGCAAGGTGCTTTGCGCCGTGGGGCGCAGACCCGTGACGGAAGGTCTTGGGCTGGAGACGCTGCACATCCATACGCAGCGCGGCGCGATTGTGACGGACGAGCAAATGCGCACCAACGTTCCCGGCGTATTTGCGGCGGGCGATGTCAACGGCAAATCCATGCTGGCGCACACGGCCTACCGCGAGGGCGAGGTGGCGGTCAACACCATTTTGGGGCGGCAGGACACCATGCGCTGCTATGCCATTCCGTCTGTGATTTATACCTCCCCCGAAATCGCCTGCGTGGGCGAGACGCAGGAGAGCGCGAAAAAGAAGGGACTTTCTGTGACCGCGCACAAGCTTTCCATGCGTTACAGCGGACGCTATCTCGCCGAAAACGAGGGCGGGGACGGCATCTGTAAGGTGCTGACCGACACGCGCAGCGGGCGGGTTTTGGGCGTGCACATGATAGCCAACAGCGCGAGCGAGAGCATTTACGGCGCGGCGCTGATGATAGAGACCGAGCTGCCGCGCGAAAGCTTGCAGGAGCTGGTGTTCCCGCATCCTACGGTGTGTGAGGTTATTCGCGAAGCATTGTTTGAGGAGCGATGAGATGAAGAGTGTAAAGCCGGGGCGCGGCCCCTCCGCCATGAGCGGCGTGATGAGCCTGCTCGTCGGCGCATTCGGGGTATTTTGGACGATTGCCGCCGTTTCAATGGGTGCCGGGATGATGGCACCCTTCGGCGTGATTATCATCATCATTGCCGTGGTGCAGGGCGTGTATCATCTCAAAAATGCCAGAGCCAAGAACCGTCATTCCTCCTTTGACATCACGGACGAAGATGAGGAGCCCGACCCGCTGAACGAGCGTTTTCATACCCGCATCCAAGGTCTGCAAAATCCCGCTGTCCCCGGCGCGGGCGCAGGTGCACAGCAGAATTTTTGCCCCTATTGCGGCGCAGGCACAGAGTCGAACCATGTATTCTGCAAAAACTGCGGAAAGAATATGCAGTAGAGATACTATATAAAGATAAGGAGAGTCTGAACCCATGCCGAAATCACAATTTGTCCATCCCGAGGAGCAATTCGAACGCCGCAGCATCCGCTTTGAGGATATTCCGGTGAATCAATACAGCAAGACCATGGAAGAGGAAAAGCAAAGCTACAGCCGCGAGGAGCTGGTGGGCATTTATGCCGACATGGCTGCCATCCGCGAGTTTGAGTCCATGCTGCTGCAAATCAAGCAGCAGGGCAACTACGCCGGGCGCGAGTTCACCTACCCTGGCCCCGCGCATCTTGCCATTGGCGAGGAGGCCACCGCCGTCGGACAAGCGTTTACGCTGGGTGTGGATGACTTTATCTTCGGCACGCACCGCAGCCACCACGAGGTCATTGCCAAGGCGTTTTCCGCTATCCGCAAGCTCTCTGACCGCCGTCTGTTGCGCATTATGCAGGAGTTCAACGGCGGCAAGAATTATGCCGTCATCCAAAAATGCAGCGGCGAAAAATCCATTCAAGCGCAGGCGAAGGATTTCTTCATCTTCGGCCTTGCCTGTGAGCTGTTCGCCAAGGATATGGGCTTTTCGCGGGGTCTTGGCGGCTCCATGCACGCCTTCTTTTTGCCCTTCGGTATCTTCCCCAACAACGCCATCGTCGGCGGCTCCGCCCCGATTGCCACAGGCGTTGCGCTTTATAAGAAATGCAACAAAAAGGGCGGCATTGTGGTTGCCAACGCCGGGGACGGCGCGGCGGCGCGCGGCCCGGTGTATGAGAGCATGACTTTCGCTTCGATGGATCAATTCCGCGAGCTGTGGGAGAGCGGCTATGAGGGCGGTTTGCCGATTATCTATAACTTCAACAACAACCACTACGGCATGGGCGGCCAGACGTGCGGCGAAACCATGAGCTACGGCGATTTGGCGCGTTTGGGTGCGATTACGCCGAGCCAGATGCACGCCGAGCGCATCAACGGCTGGAACCCGCTCGCCGTCATCGATGCTTACAAGCGCAAGCGCGCGCTGCTGGCGGATGGCAAGGGTCCCGTTTTGCTGGATGTTATCACCTACCGTTTCTCCGGTCACTCCACCTCGGATGCCATGAGCTACCGCGAAAAGGAGGAACTGGCGGAATGGGAGAGGTTCGACCCGCTGATGGTCTATCCGCAGCAGCTCGCCGATGCCAAGGTGGCGAGCGCCGAGGAGCTGGACGCTGTAAAGCAGGAGGCCATTGCACGTACGGAGCAGATGTTCCTGCTCGCCTCCGATTTGGAGGTTGCGCCCTATACGGATTATGAGAAAAATCCTTATTTCATCGAGGATGTGATGTTCTCCAACGGCAGAAAGGAGCGCATGGACGACCGCGAATGCGACACGCTCCACCCCATGGAAGAAAACGACCGCGTAAAACGCATCGCCCGTACCGTGCGTTCGGTTGTGGATGCGGACGGCAATCCCGTGCCCAAGACGAAGCAATACAATCTGCGCGATGGCCTGTTTGAGGCCATCTTCCAAAAATACTATGAGGATCCCACGCTCATCAGCTACGGCGAGGATGTGCGCGATTGGGGCGGCGCGTTTGCCGTCTACCGCGGCATGACGGAGGCGCTGCCCTATCACCGCCTGTTCAACGCGCCGATTGCGGAGTCCGCCATTGTCGGCTCGGCGGTGGGCTATGCCCTCGCGGGCGGACGCGTGATTGCAGAATTGATGTACTGCGATTTCATCGTTTGCTCCGGCGACGAGGTGTTTAATCAAATGGCAAAATGGCAGGCCATGAGCGCGGGCGGGCTGCAAATGCCCATGGTGCTGCGCGTTTCGGTCGGCTCCAAATACGGTGCCCAGCATTCGCAGGATTGGACGGCGCTCTGCGCCCATGTGCCGGGTCTGAAGGTCGTCTACCCCGTCACCCCCTACGACGCAAAGGGACTGATGACCGCCGCGCTGAACGGCACCGACCCGGTGGTGTTCTTCGAGAGCCAGAAGCTCTATGACGTGGGCGAGCAGTTCGTCCCCGGCGGCGTGCCGGAGGAGCCTTTTGAAATCGAATTCGGCGAGCCTGCCCTGCGCACGGCGGGTGAGGATGTGACGATACTTTCCGTGGGCGCGGCTCTGTACCCCGCGCTGGACGCGGCGAAGGCACTGAAGGAGCAATACGGCATGAGCGCCGAGGTCATTGACGCACGCAGCGTCGTACCCTTCCGCTACGAAAAGGTCGTGGAATCCGTGAAAAAGACCGGCCGCATCGTGCTGGTCAGCGATGCCTGCGCCAGAGGCAGCATCCTCAATGACATGGCGCAGAACATCACCCAGCTCGCCTTCGGCTATCTGGATGCGCCGCCCGTGGTGGTGGGCGCGCAGAATTGGATTACCCCCGCGTTTGAGTATGACAAGGAATTCTTCCCGCAGAGCGCGTGGATTTTGGATGCCATCCACGAAAAGCTCCTGCCGCTGCCGGGGCATACGGTGACAAGAAGCTTTAGTTCGGTGGAGTTGATGCGGAAGGCCAATAAAGGAGTATAGCTGTCATTGCGGACTTGATCCGCAATCTCAATTGGATGACGGTAAACCATTGCAAAGCGGCCAAGTCGGAAGCCGGAATGATAGCACAAGGGACTTTTGCAAACCTGCAACCGAAGGGATACCGCATGGAAAAAGACGCATATGTGTACTTCATGACCAACGCGAGCAACACGACGCTGTATGTCGGCATTACAAACAATCTGGAGCGCCGCGTCTGGGAGCATAAAAACAACATAAAACCCGACAGCTTTACCGCAAAATACCAATGTCACAAATTGGTGTATTTTGAACACACAAACGACATAAGCGCCGCCATTGCAAGAGAAAAACAGCTCAAGGATTGGACAAGAGCATGGAAAAACAGTCTGATAGAAAGCCGGAATCCCCTGTGGGTGGATTTAAGCGCTGACGATTGTTTTGTGACAGACGGCGAGTGAGGCTGTGAACCGAAGGTTTCGCTATGGTTTACCATCATCCAACTGAGATTGCGGATCAAGTCCGCAATGACGGCGGGTGGCGGGGGGACGGCGGGCTGCTCCGCGACGCCGGAAAAATCAGGCGCATTGGTTCCAATAAAACCGGGTATTGGGAAATCATCGAATAACACAAAAACGAGGGACAAGCCAATGAACGACATTCTCCCATTTTTGCTGCGCGCCAAAAGAGCCACCTACGCCGGGGACGGCGCAAGGGCGGTTTCCTCGCGCCCCGCTTCGCAGGATTTCAACTACTGCGAGGGGGAGCTTCGCTATATTGACACCTACCTCGGCTCCGCAAAATTTGCCGGAGAGGAGGCGGTTTGGAACGGCGCTTCGCCCGTCTGGGCGATGAACTATGTGGGCAGAACGCTTGCGGACGGCTTTTCCGTCGCCTTTTTAAAAGACGCGCTTTCGCGGGCAACGGCGGAGTTGCCTTTTCGCGGGCCGCTGCGCTATGAAAGCGGCGATTTTGTGTATCTTTGCAGTGTCAAGGGGGATTTTGCGTGGTTTTACGGCTTTGAGGAAATCTTTTTTCGGGGCGAGAAGGTGTATGAGTGCGCCTTTCACGGCGGGGAAATCGACTGAAAAACAGGAGGCTTCACTATGGCCATCAAGGACTATCTCGAGGAAAAGCCCGTTTTGAAAACAGAGCGGCTGCTTTTGCGCGCCTATACACCGCAGGATGCTGCTGACTTGGCAGAGTGGCTTGGCGACCCCGACATTTATACCTATTGGGGGCGGGATGCGAATGCAAATGAGCAGGAGCCGGCAAGGCTGTTCATCGACCCGCGTCCGCATATCAAGCGCAAGCCCTCCAAGGATTTTGTTTGGGGCATTGTTTTGCAGTCAACACAAAAGGTCATCGGCGAAATCCAGATATTCAACATCGAAAATGACCGGATGGCGAAGGTTGCCTACCGCCTGTCCAAGGCATATTGGGGACAGGGCATTACCACCGAGGCGTTGCGCTGTGCGGTGCAGTTTTGCTTTGAGCATACCGAAATCCAGCGCCTGTACTCCGATGTGGATGTGCGCAACATTCCCTCCTGGAAGGCGATGGAGCGCTGCGGCTTTTTCCGCGAAGGGCTGATTCGCCAAGGGAAGATGGTGTCCCGCTATTGCGATTATTATTGGTACGGACTGCTGCTTGCGGATTATCAGGCCGCGCAGAAGCGCTGAAAATCGCTCGCGGAGAACGGCGCAAAATGTTGTATAACGGAGGCAGATTATGTTTGAATCGCTCTATGCACTGGCTTTTGCGTTTCTTGAGAAAATGCGTGCTTTGTATGAATCAGACGCGCTGACGCTTGAGAAATTCACGAACAGGGCATACGCCCTTTGGTGTGCACTGCCGGAGGAAATCGCGGGGATGCGGCCTTTTTTCACCCTTTGCTATGCGGGGGATTCCCTGTTATACGGTGATGAAGCCCAAACACAGGCGCTTTTGGCAGAGGCTTTTTCGTATGACTGGGCGCTTTTTGAGGCACCTGCCGTCCGGTCGTTGGAACAGATATACATTAATTTCGTAAAAAGAAAACCGGAGGCATATTCGCATGAATATCCAAGCCTTGCTGACCGACAAATCCCTCAAAGCCGCCGAAAAGCGCGGGCTGCTTGCCGAGGCCATTCGCGCCGGTTCTGTTTTCGCGGCAGATTTTTCCGCGCTTTCCGCAGATGACAAGACCGCTTGTCTCCTTCTGGAGGCGCTGGAGGCGCTTTCGCGGACGAATCCCGAATGTGCGGATTTGCAGTGGCTGCGCTTTGCGCAGGAAAAGCTTTCCGCCGCCAATAACAGCGTCAAGCGTGAGGCCTCTCGGGTGATTGGGAATCTTGCCGCCCGCTTCCCCGAAGCGCTGGCGGGGACGCTTGCGCCGCTGCTGGCGAATGCCGAAAGCGACGGTACGGTTGTCCGCTGGGGCAGCGCTTATGCGCTCGGTCGAATCGTTCAAACCGCGCAGTATGCCAACAGCGCGCTTTATGACACCGTGACGAGGCTCGCGGAAGGCGAGACGGAAAACGGCGTTAAGAATCAGTATCTCGCCGGGTTGAAAAAGGCCGGAAAGCTGCGGAAGTGAAGTGCTTACAATTTGTAAACAGTTGAAAATGAAAGCCGCTGACGGGAGAAGACGAGCGACTGATGTCACAAGGTTGATGGAAGTTGTTTCTGAAGGAAATCCAGTGCAGAAAAACTCCGCCGTTGTTTCGTTCGAAATGCACGATGAATAAAGGGGGATGTCCACATGCACAACCACGCGCCGCCCGGATATATTTGTCCTTTTTGCCTAGTGGCAAGCGGCACAGAAAATGCACATGTCATCACCCTGCTGGACGATGTGTTTTATCGCGATGCGGATATCGCAGCCTTTGCTTTCAAGCAGATCTACCGTTGCGGCGGCGTTTCTTCATGGCAGCACAACGAGCCTGCCGGGTATCAGGATGTGTGGCATTATCACCTGCATGTCTTCCCGCGCTGCGAGGGAGACGCGCTCTATCAATGCGAGCGGGAAGCGCTTCCGCCGCAGGAGCGGAAGGCCTATGCGGAAAAGCTGCGGCGTTATTTTGAGAATAAATCCCAAATATAAAAGGAGGCAATTCCCATGGTCTTCGAAAAAATCTTTGCGTTTCTCATGTCCGTTTTTATCGCCGTCTCCGCAAGCCTTGCCACTGTTTTTCCGGAGCGCGTGCCGGGGTATGACGGCATTGCCGTCCCGGCGGACGCGCCGAATACGCTGCCTGTTTATGAGGAGGGCACCGAAATGCTCACGCTGATTGCAGACGGAGCTTCCGACTACACAATCGTTTACGGCGCGGATGCCACGCACACCGAAAAGCTTGCCGCCGAGGAGCTGCAACGCTATCTTTCGCAAATCACGGGCGTGACGCTGCCGCTTTCCTCTGACCTTGCGGACGCGAAAACGCATGAAATTTTGGTGGGCAGAACCGCCCGCGCGGCGGATGCCAAAATCACCCGCCCCGTGGCGGACGAGGACAGCTACACCATTGCCGTCCTGGGTGAGACCCTATTGATTGCGGGCGGGGAGACACGCGGGACGCTTTATGGTGTATATGATTTCCTGCAGGATTTCTTCGGCTGCCGTTTCTTTACGCCGGAGCTGGAGGTCGTGCCGCAGCAGCGTGCTGCCGCCATTCCGAAAAATACCGATGCTGCGAACGCGCCCGCGTTTTATTTTCGCCATACCTCTTGGCGCTCGGCCTATGACACCCGCTGGCGCAGCAAGCTGCATCTGAACGCCACGATGTCCGCCGGGCACGGCAGTGTGGACGAGAGCGACACCAAGCTCATCCTGTTCGGCGCGGTGCCGGGGCATACCATGAAGGATTTTGTGCCACCGGAGGTCTATTTTGAGCCGCACCCCGAATATTTCATGATGACCGAGGACGGTCGCCGCGACCCCACGCAGCTCTGCTATGCCGACCCCGCCGTTCTGGCGCTTGCCAAGCAGACCATTGCAAAATGGATTGCCGAAAATCCGCAGGCGAATATCTTCTCCGTTTCGCAGAATGACGGGCATGTCAGCTGCCATTGCCCGGTGTGCGGGGTCATTGACGAGGCCGAGGGCAGTCCCTCCGGCGCGCTGCTGAACTTTGTGAACCAGGCGGCGGTTTACGCCGACACCCTGCGTCCCGGTGTGCTGATTCATACCTTTGCCTACCAAGCCACGGAGCGTCCGCCCAAGACCATCCGCCCGGCGGAGAATGTGCTGGTGCAGCTTTGCTCCATCGGCAACAACCACAGCGTACCGTATACCGAGGGCAATCCGCAGTTTTGCGAGGATGTGAAGACCTGGGCCGAGATTTCGAACCATCTGATTCTCTGGGATTACGGCACGACTTTCTCCTGCTTCCTCACGCCCTTCCCGGATTTGAAGACCCTCCAGCCCAACGCGCAGATGTATCTGAAAAACGGGGCGCAGGGCTACTTTATGCAGGGCAACCGCGACTCCAAAAGTGCGGAATTCGGCGAGCTGCGCGCCTATCTGATTGCCAAGCTCATGTGGGATCCCTATATGGATTTTGACAAGGCAATGCAGGAATTCCTGTACTATTATTACGGCCCCGGCTGCAGCAACATCGAGGAATACATCAAGCTGATTGAAGCAAACCGCCGTGAATTTTTCCGCGTTGGCTCCGAAAAGATGGAATTTGTGGACTTGAACGTCTTCGATTTGGCGCAGGCGGAGGCTTGGTTTGATGCCTGCGAGGCGCAGACGCTGGACACTGCCCAACTGGAGCATGTGCAGCGCTCCCGTTTGCAGGTGAGCTGGTATAAGAGCGCACATTTGAAGGCCGAATTCTTCCCGCTCAATCCCGGCCGCGTGGCGGAGAACCGCAAGCTGCACGAGAATTTGCTGAAGCACAACATCACCTATTTGCACGAGGCCAGCCCTATGCTGGAAAAGCCGAATTATTATAAGACGGCGGCTTCGTGGAATCAGTAATCCCCACGGTTTCAACGCGACGGACGCGCGTGAAATACAAAATTTTGAAGGAGGACCCCAACCATGAAAAAGACCCTTGCCATTCTCTTGAGCGCCATTCTGATGCTTTCCCTCGTGCCCACCGCCTTTGCCGCCAAAACCGTCGGCAAATATGACTGCTATGCCTGCATTGACCAAGACTGCTGCGCCAAGGGACCCCTCTGCGCCTGGGGTGACGAAAAGACCCCCGGCTGTTCTGACTGTGACTGTGAGCTTTGCTTGGGCGGCATCTCCAAAAAAGACGGACCTTTTGCCGCCTATCCCGCAATTCTGCGCCCGCTTCTGGAAATCATGAGCAGCATCATGGGGGAATCTCCCGTATTCCAGACGCTTCTGAGCATCATCGACGTGCTGATGGATATTCTGGATAAAATGCTGGAAGCGATTGCACCCTAAGTAAGTGCTGAATGAATTACCCCGCCGCAGAGCGGCGAGGTATTGCCGGGGATTTATCGGAATCCGCCGCAAGCGGCGGGGGATTAGACCCGGCGACGAAATTCTTGTGAAATAAATCGGTGTTGCCAGATTGCCGAGAGATTTTTCCGGCAAGATGGCGGCATCCGATTTGTTCAGTGCTTACCTAACGCAAAACAGCTGCCGCTTCCGCCGGAGACAACGCTTGTCTTTCAAAACATCAAGGAGGTCATCGCATGATTCTGGAAAAAATCTGTGCATTTCTAATGTCGGTTCTCATCACCGTCGCCTCCGCCTTCGCCGCGCTCTTTCCACAGCTGGTGCCGGAGTACGATGGCATTACCGGCCCCGCCGTTGCGCCGAATACCCTGCCCGCTTATGAGGCAGGCACCGAGTTGCTCACGCTGATTGCGGACGGCGCTTCCGACTACACCATCGTCTATGGCGAGAATGCCACGTCCACCGAGAAGCTTGCCGCTGCGGAGCTGCAAAGCTATCTCGCACAAATCACGGGCTTGACGCTTCCGGTTTCCACCGACCTTGCGGATTCGGGGAAAGAAACGGAAATCGTAGTGGGCAAAACCGCCCGCGCCGTTGACGCACTGGTGAATCGCACGAACCTGAATGAGGACAGCTATACCATTGCTGTCCAAGGCAAAACCCTGCTGATTGCGGGCGGCGAAACACGCGGGACGCTCTACGGCATCTATGATTTCCTGCAGGATTTCTTCGGCTGCCGCTTCTTTACGGCCGATTTGGAGCTGGTGCCCAAGCAGGCCGTTGCCGCTATCCCGGCGGATACGCTGGTGAACGGCACGCCTGCCTTCTCCTTCCGCCATACCTCTTGGCGCATGGCGCAGAATACCCGCTGGCGCAGCAAGGCGCATCTGAACGGCACCATGACCGCCGGGCACGGCAGCATGGACGAGAGCGACACCAAGCTCATCCTCTTCGGCGGCCCGGACGCGGGGCATACCTTCCGCTTCTTTGTGCCGGAGGAGCAGTATTTTGAGAGCAATCCCGAATACTTTGCCATGGACGAGAGCGGCAAGCGCGTGGCGGGGCAGGTCTGCCTCTCCAACCCCGAGGTGCTGGAGCTGACCAAAACCATGCTGGCGCAATGGATTGCGCAATACCCGCAGGCGAATCTCTTCTCCGTTTCGCAAAACGACAACCAGCGCTATTGCCGCTGCGAGCAATGCGCCGCCATTGATGCCGCCGAGGGCAGTCCCTCCGGCTCCCTGCTGACCTTTGTGAACAAGGTCGCGGCCTATGCCAACACCATCAAGCCTGGCGTGCAGATTCACACCTTCGCCTATCAATACACGGTGCGTCCGCCCAAAACGGTGCGCCCGGCGGAAAATGTGCTCATTCAGCTCTGCTCCATCGAAAACAACCACAGCGAGCCCTACACCGTGAGCGAGCCGCAGTTCTGCGAGGACGTGAAAACCTGGTCCGCCCTGTGTGAAAACCTGATTCTCTGGGACTACGGCACCAACTTCAAGCATTACGCCGATCCCTTCCCGGATATCCGCATCCTGCAGCCGAACGCGCAGATGTATTATGAAAACGGCGCGGCGGGCTACTTCATGCAGGCCAACTCCATGTGCGCAAGCCCCGAGTTCGGCGAGCTGCGCGCCTATCTCATCGCTAAGCTCCTGTGGGATCCCTACTGTGATATGGAAAAGGCGATGACAGAGTTCCTGTATTATTACTACGGCACAGGCCATGAAAACATCGCGGCGTATATTGAAATGATTGAAGCAAGGCGCTGCGGCGACATCGGCGTGTTTGAAAATCCCGCCGAAACAGTGAAGCTGAACGTTTTTGACCTCGCACAAATCGATGCCTGGTTCGATGCCTGCGAGGCCGCTGCGGCGGACGAAATCCAGCTTGCGCGGATTCAGCGCTCGCGTTTGCAGGTACGCTATTATAAAAGCGCCACAATGAAGGCGGAATTCTTTTTGCTGCGCGAGGGACGCGTGGATGCCGGACGGCAGCTGCACGAGGACTTGCTGCGCCACGGCGTGACGCATCTGAAGGAATGGCCGCCGATGAAGGAGAACCCGGACTACCGCATGGCAGCCAGCCAGTGGAATCAATAGACAGCAGCACATGGGCGTATTGCAAGGTGAATCATTTTGCAATACGCCCATTTCTTTTTTTGCAAATACCTATCCATTCCCCCTCTCCCAACACTATAATAGTGTAAAAGCTTTTACAAAGGAGCAGCCATGGAAATCCAAGAAAATGACATTCTGCGCTACTTAGAGCCGGTCTACCGTTTTTGCGCGGCGCGGGTGGGCAATCCTGCGGACGCGCAGGATTTGGCGAGCGAAATCATGCTGCATGTGCTCAGCGGACTGCAAAAATACCCCGTTGACTCGCTGGATGCTTGGGTCTGGCGCATTGCGCGCAACCGTTATGCTCGTTGGGCGGCGGGGCAGCGCGTCCTGCGCGAAACGCAGGATGAAAGCCAAATCGAGCCGGTGGATGACTATGACTTTGTGGATGAAATCGTCCTCACGCAGACGAATCAGGCACTGTTCCGCTGCCTGCATACGCTCGCGTGCGAATACCGCAATATCACGGTGGATTATTACATTCACGAGCTGTCCGTCCAAGAGATTGCCGCGCGTTATGCGCTTACGCCCGCCACTGTGAAATGGCGCTTGAATGTCAGCCGAGAAAAGCTCAAAACAAGAATGGGAGAAAGCGAAATGGAAAAAATTTATCAGCGCATACACTGGAACACGCAGACCTGCAACGGCGCGTCGAGCCCGCATGCGTATCTGCACAGTCAAATCGCGCGTGCCATTTGCGAGGCGGCCTACGACGCACCGCTGACCGTGGAGGAAATCAGCCTGAAAACCGGGCTGCCCACGCTGTATATCGAGGACGAGCTGCCGCAGCTGCTGGCGGGCGAGGCCGTCACGCGGACGGGCAAGCGCTATGCGACAAACTTCATCGTGCTGCGACTGGCCGACCGGGAGCGCATGGAGAAAAGCTTTGCGCCATACATTGCGAAAATTGCGGATGCATTCGTGCGGCTGTTTAATGAAAAGGCGGCGGCAGTGTCCGTGCTGCCCTTTTACGGCGCGGATTTCGGGATGGCGCGTTTGGGTTATATCGCCCTGCCCGCCGTGCTGCGTGCGCAGATACGGGACATCCAAAATGCCCGTGCAGGCTGGGCGGACGGACCCTACCCCCCGCGCCTGGACGGCGGATACGGCTGGTTTTTGGTGGAGGAAAAGGAGGATGAAACAGAAGCAAGCCGCCCGTTCTCCAGCGGCTGCAACAGCACGGACGAAGCGGACGGCGTACTCTATTATTATTGGATCGGCAAATATTTTGCGGGTGGCATCTACCACGGCACGGGCACGCGCTTTCTTTCGCAGCGGGGTCTGGTGCCGCAAAGCACAAACGGCATCCTGCCGCCCAATGCGATCAACGAGGCGGAATGCCTGCAATTGTGCAAAAACAACCTGATTGTGCGGGACGGCGCGGCCTTTAAGCTGAACTTCCCCTGCTTCACGGCGGCGGAATATGCGGATTTTCTCGCGCTGTTCCATACGCCGGACACGCAGACGGACAAGCGCCTGACCGCACTGCTGGCGGAGATTCACCGCAGCTTCCGTGCCTTCACACCCAAGCGGCTCACGTCCCAAATCAACCAGTGGGTGTCGTGTTATACCCACAGCATCATCGGCTTTGCGGCGCAGGAGTTGATTTTGCGCGGCGTGCTGGAGACCCCAAAAGAAAACACGCCATTGACAAACGGCGTGTTTTTTGTGGAGGGGAAGGAGCTTGGGGTTTAGTCTCGCTACAACGCCGCCCCGCAGCAAACGCAAATCCCCACCGCACCCGGCTCAATTAAGTTTTCATGGGCGCATTTCACGCAGGGAACACGTTCCAGACTTTGCGGCGCGTCACAAAGCAGCCGCCGGCGCTGCTCCCGCTTTTCCTGCGCGGTTTGCGCATCCCATGCCAAATTGCGGATGACACCGCGCGGGATATCCAAATAATGATCCGGCAGGAGTTTCACTTTCATGACCCGAAGCAGCTCTTTTTGCGCTGCCTTGGGTCTTTTGTGAATTTGCGCGGCGAAGGTCTCCAGCGGCAGCTCTGCCGTATTTTTCAGCAAATCGCGGTATATGAAGGCATTGCTGCAGCGGCGAATCCGCCTGTGCCCCGCATGGGCCATGCGCACACCCAACAGCCCCAAGAGCATGAACACCCGCAGCTGTGTGCTGTAACGCTCCAACAGCCCTTGGGCAGAATAAGAGAGAAAGCCCAGCAGGGAAACGCCAAGGAAAAAGGCCGCAATCAGACTGCCCAAAAAGATGCCGCGCTTGCCCCGCTTCCGCTGTGCGCGCTGTGCCAGGCTCTGCGTGCATAGGCTTGATTGCGCGGCACGGCGCGCCGCTGTGAGCTCCTTTTGCGTCTTTTTGCGTGCGTTTTTCCGCAGCTTGCGCGAGGTCTTCTTTCTCATAAATTCATTTTCTCCAATTCCATCAAAAGCTCGTACATATCCCCCACCAGCGGCAAATCCGCGCGGCGGAGTATGGGCGCTTTGGGGTCACTGTTCACGGCGATGAGTTTTTCTGCCCCGCCCAGCCCCGCCGAAAATTGCAGGGAGCCGCTGATACCGAAGGTCAGCAGCACACGCAGCTGCGGGCTTTGGCCGCTCAGGCCGATTTGGCGGCCCTGCGGCAACCAGCCGCGCTCCACCAAGGCGCGGGAGCAGTATAAATCCGCGCCCCGTGTTTCACACCAATCATGAAAACGCGTGATGTCCGCTTCCTCCCGCAACGCTCCGCCCAAGGCAACGCCGATTTCGCTTTGCATCTTCGGGATTTTCGCTGCGTCAAGGCGCTGAATCGCAAACGGGGAGAGGGGAGCGGCGAACGCCGGGAAGCACAGGTGCGTCTGTGCGGTTCTTTCGGCGGATGCCATGGCGCGCAAGGCACCCTGACGCACGGTGGCGATTTGGGGGAGGGTATGTTCCGTGCGGATTTGCGCCATCGCCTCCTCACCGAAGGCCGGACGGGTTTGCAATAAGCTGCCCGCATCATCCCAGGCAAGAGCGGTGCAGTCTGCAGTGACCCCACTTTTTTGCGTGGCGGCAACCATCGGCGCAAGGCTTCGCCCCTCCAGAGAAGCGCCCAGCAGCAGCACCGCCGGGCGGCGCGCACTCACACAGTGGTTCAGCGCGGCGCAATGCTGCTGCGCGTCAAACACATGGTAGGCCGCATCAAGATAGATGTCAATTTCATCTAAGCCGCATTCGCGCATGGACTTCTCAGCGGCTTCGGAAAGGATCTCTATCGCAAGCATGCCGCAGACTCGTGCGTTTTTCTCTTGTGCGAGGGTGCGCGATGCCGCAATCAATTCGCGGGAGAGAGGGGAAAGCTTGTCCCCGGTCAACTGTAAAAAAAGGAGGATGTCATTCATCGTGCCGCCTCCAGCTCCGCCAAAATGCGCGCGGCGGCTTCCTTGGCAGGCAGCGTCAGCGGCGGATGCCGCTGGGGTTGCTGCTCGGCGTATATGCGCGTAACGCGCGTGGGTGAGCCGGAAAGACCGTAGTTTGCGGCATTCGTATCCGCCAAATCCGCGAGGGTCAGCGTCCGTATCTCCTGTTTTTGCGCCCAAAGGCGGCGCTGCAGGCTCGGCTGCGGTGGGGGAAAGGTTTCTCTGCCCACCGCCAAAACCAGCGGGAAGGCGGTTTGCACCATCTGTCGCCCGCCGGTAATCTCCTGCTCGATATGGAGCAGCGCGCCGTCCATTTCCGTGATGTGTTGCACCCAGCCGAGAATGGGCAGATTCAGCTGTGCCGCCAGCGAAAACGGCAGCTGCGCAGTGTCGCCGTCCGTGCTTTGCTGGCCGCAGACGATGCAATCGAAGCCAACGAGCGCCTGGGCGAGGGTGTGGGCGGTTGCCAAAACATCCGCCCCGGCAAAGGCGGGGTCGCAGAGCAAAACGGCCTCCTGCGCACCCATGGCGAGCGCCTCTATCAGCGTCTCCCGCGCCGAGGGCGGGCCCATGGAAAACGCCGTCAGGCTTGCGCCAAATGCGTCCGCAAGCTGCCGCGCCGCCGCGAGTGCCGCGCCGTCATAGGGGTTCATTTTTTTCTGCACGCCGCTGCGCAGCAGCACGCCGCGCTGCGGGTCCATCACGGCGGCGGAATCCGCCGGAACCTGCTTCACACAGACTGCGATGCGCATGCGCTCACCCCCCTAAGATTTTTCAAAGACAAACAGCCGATACTCCAGCGCTGCGCCGAATACCACGGCGGCGGAATCATTATGGAGCGCTGCGCAGTCTGCGCGGAAATTCTTTGGCTTACCGGTGATTTCGCGGATTTTTCCGCCAGGCTGGGCGAGCAGCAGCTCCGGGAGGCGGTGGCGCAGCCTGCGGTATTTTTCCAGCTCCGCATAGCTCCCCGCCGCCCAGCTGCCGTCCTCCTTGCCGCCGCAGTCCGCGAACCATGTCAGCAACTGCAAAAGCTGCTCTTCCAGCGCGGCAGCGTCACTGCCGCTCAGCTCCGTATACAGCGCCGCCTGCGCCATTGGCAGAGCGGGCAAATCCCGCCGGGTATCCTGCTGCAAAAGCATCAGTGCCACCGCATCGTAATATTCCGCCGCGCAGAGCGTTTGCGGGTCTTCGGTGCAATACCAATTGTACAGCTTTTCCGCAAAGTCCATGGCATCAGCATCCGTTTCAAAGAAAAAGAATACGCCCCAGGCCTCCGCCGGGCGGGGCTGCAGGCAGAGCATCAGCGAAGAAACGGCAAGATTCTGCCCATTGTCCCCCGCGAGCACCGCAATGTTTTCCCGGTTTTCCTCTCGCGTGACATGATGCTCCGCCGCGTCCAAGGAAATATATTCCAGCGCCGCGATGTGTGCGCCGAGCTTGCCGCAGCGCAGCGCGTTCAGCCCTGCGGCGTTCGCCGCAAACGCACCGCCGAGGGTTGCGCTGCTTTCGGTGGGATTGGGCGGGAAGAACTGCCGCCCTGCCTTTTTCAGCGCCGCCAGCGCCGCCCAGGACTGCGCGTCCCAATCCGCACCTGCCATAGGCCGCGCGCAGAAGGTTTCCACCGCTTCGAGCGCCGCACCTGCTTGCACCGTCAAGAAGAACGCGCCGTCCCGCTCGCGCAGCGCCAAGAGCCTGTCCATGCGTGAGAAGTTCACCACCAGACCGCCGTTTGGCACCGCCGCGCCGAAAAAGCCGGTGCGAGCGCCTTGCAGCGTCACACGCGCGCCCTGTTCCTTGGCAAAGTCCAGCGCCGCCGCAAGTTCTGCCGTGTCCTGCGGAAAGGCAATACCCGCCGCCGACCCGCGCAGGCGTGATTCATCCTGCAAGAAGCCTTCATATTTTGTGCCGGTTTCTTCAAACATCATTCGTGATTCTCCAAAAGCATATCCAGAACGTCTTCCGCATCCGCCAAAATGCCGCAGTCGCAGTGGCGGAAGATGGGTGCGTTTTCGTCCGTGTTGACAGCGATGATTGTACCCGCGTGCTCAATGCCCGCGAGGAAGGCGGACGCGCCGGATGCGCCCAGCACCAGGCAGATTTCCGCCGCAGAGGTCTTGCCGGACTGCCCGACGACCTCCTGCGGCTTTCCCCAGCCGTTCAGTGCCGCCGCGCGGGTGAAGGCAGGTGTAAAACCACAGACCTTTGCAAATCGCCGCAAATTTCCCGCCGCCTCTGCCGTACCAAGCCCTTTGCCGCCGATGACGAGCTTTTTTGCGCTTTCAATGCCGTCTGAGGCGGTGTTTCCCTGTATTTCTCTGGATAATATATGATTGCTCTCACCACAGGGCAATGGGTTTTCCGTCCAAATTTGCGGGTGGATTTGCCACGCCGTTGGCGGCTCCCGCAGGCTGCTGACAAGGGAAAGTATTTGCGGGGGGGGAGCCTGCTGTGTCCATTCCAAATGATTGCTGCATATGCGGCGGGTGTAGGTGATACCGTCGTTTTTTCTTTCTATTTGGGTGACGGCGGTGCAGAGCTTTTCTGCCAGCCCTGTTTTTGCCGCGAGTCGTACCGCCAGATCTTGCCCCAGGCGGTTGCCGTGGAACAATATCAGGTCGGGTTGTTGGGTTTGGGCCTGTTGGGTGAGCCAGGCGGAGGTGATTTCCGGGGGATGTTCTGGGGGAGGTACTGCGTTCGTTCGTACAGCGCACCAACCATCAGATATCCTATCAGGCAACGGCAAAAGCTCAGCCTGCGCTAACGATACATCCGGCAGCCAGAGCGTTAGTTCATCCTCGGCATTGAATATGTTTTCGGCGCTTTGCCACAGACCCGCGATGGCGCGGGGCAAATCGCGGCAGGCGGCTAGTATGAGGGTGATCTTCATGCATGTGACCATCCCTTCAGCAGCGCGTGGATTCTTGTGCCGGCTTCGGCTTTGCCGAAATTCGGGTTTTTCAAATCCGAAAGGCGCAAAATCCGGTTTGAAAAACTTGCTTTTTAAACTACCTCCCCGCAGCAGCGAAGGCAGCTCCTCCGGCGCAGCAAAGCGGCAGGAGCGTGCGGTATTTACGGCGGAAAGCTTGGGCGCTTTTCGCTGCGGAGCCGTGATGGAGCTGCGAATCAGCTCGCGCTTGGCGGCGGCCAGCTGCGCTTGCAGGGTTGCGGCGCGCAGGGCGCAGATGGGGCTGTTGCCGACCGTGACCACGGCGGGCAGACGGACGGTCAGCCGCTCGCTTGCGCCATCCGTTTCGCGCAGAATATCCAAGCCCTCCGCGCAAAGGGAAAGCTCCTGCGCAAGGGTGATGACCGGCAAGCCCAAATGCTGCGCCAAAAGAATCGGCACGATGCCGCTGTCCCCATAGCCCGCTTGCGCGCCGGTGAGAATGAGGTCGTAATTTCCTTTTGCCGCAAAATCCGCCAGCGTTTGCGCGGTGAAAGCGGGGCAAAGCTCCGCGCCCGCGCATTCCAGCAGATGCAATTCATCAAAGCCGGCGGCAAAGAGCGTCTTGCGCAAAAACGGCGGCGGCGCAGCGCCCAGAGTAACGGCGGTACAATGTATCGCCTCTTCCGAAGCGTCCCGCAGACGCAGGGCAATTTCCAAGGCGGATTCGTCAAAGCAATTCAACACACGTTTGGCATAGCTCAAATCGGCATCCAAGGCAAAGTCAACCCAGTCCGATGCGAGCAGCTGCTCGAAGTCGGGCAAAACTTTATAGCAAACTAGGATGTTTTTCATACGAGCTTCCCGACAAACTGCAGGAGTTGCCCCGCGACGGACAGCACAAAGCCAAGAATGAGTAGAATGTAAAAGGGCTTCTTTTTGTAATGCCCCAACACGTTCCACTGCTCTGCCTCTGCTTTTTCCCATTGCGCCATGGTATGCGTCTTTTCACGCATGCGCTTTTGCGTCGTCCGATAGGTATAAACAAACAGCGCGAGCGCGGCAAGATTACACAACATAGACAACACGACCAGAATGAAGCCAAACCGTGTCCAATTCACCGCTATTCCTCCTGTTATTTCGTGCAAAATTCCACAGTCAACGGCTTTTCACTCACATCGCCCCAGAAGCCGCGCGCAAAAATTTCCGCACAATATTCCGTGCCGCTTGATAGACCGTCCAGCGGGCAGCACAGCGTTTTGGGCATATCGTAGAAATAATATTCCGACCAGATGCACAGCTGACGCACAATCGCGCCGTTTGCCTTTTCGCGGATGCGAATCAGATAGTCGTTGACATATTCCCGCGCGATTTCCGCCTGGTCAAAGTCGAGGTCACAGGTGGTTTTGGTGATGTCCTCCACACGGACGGCGGCGCGCTGCGGGAAGTAGGGCGCAGCGCCGTTTTTGCGGCGGGCGTTGGTGTAGGTAAAGCTGTCCGGGTCGTGCGGCGTATCAATTTTCCACACCATGGGGAAGAAATTGCGCGTGATGAGGTCGTAAGGATACACGCGCACGCGGTTTTGCGCGTCCGCCTCCACCATCAGCATCTGCGCGGCGTTGTGGGCATTGGGCGGCACGGTGCCGTATGTTTTGTCGAACTCATCCAGTTCAAAATAGCTTAAGGTGCCGGTGCCCAGAGACGTGAAATGCGCCTGATGGATGGAGCGCGGGTCGTTGATGGGCGCATGGGAATGGCCGGAGAAATCGATGACCTGCGGGTAGTGCATGAGGTATTGAATCAGCGCGTCCTCGCCCCAATCCACGCTGCCGTAGACCGTGTCGGTTAAATGCGGATGCTGGAAGAAGAAGATGGGCTTCTGCGGCGCGTCCTCGGCGGCCATTTTCAGCTCCTTTTCCACCCAGGACTGCTTCTGCTGGTTGAAATCGCAGCCTTGGGAGGGCGAAACGCTGATGCAGTGGAAGCCATGGATAACACTGTGAACATCCGGCTGTTGGCCGAAGATGCGCTCCAGCTTCTCCCAAGCGGCCTCCGGGCCACCGTTTTGGGCGCTGTATTCGTGGCTGGCGGTGGAAAGCACCACCTGCGTTTCCGCCTTGACGGCTTTCAGCGTTTCGGCGAAGGCCTGCATCTGGATTTCCGACCCTCTGTCGGCAAAATCTCCCACGACGAAAATCGCGTCCAGCGCGGGATGCTGTGTGTCCTGCTGCGCAATTTCATAGGCGGTCTCAATCGCCAGAGCGAAGCGCTCACGCTCCGCGCTCGGCTCGTCCTTATAATGTACATCGCTGCAAACCATCATGCGCAGCACGGCTTGAAAATCATTCATCTTTATTTGTCCTCCACCAACAGCACACCCTTGTTGAGGATGCCGTTCGGGTCAAGCGCGTTTTTCAGCGCATACATAAGCGGGTAGGATGTGCCGTGCTCCTCGGGCATCCATTGTGTGCGGTATTTGCCGGAGCCGTGGTGGTGGGCGATGCTGCCGCCGCGCGCGAGGGTTTCCTCCATAATCACGCGGATGACCTGCATATAGTCCGCTTCGACGGTATCCTCGGCATTTTCCGCCTTATTACTTGGATTTTTGCCCGCGAGGTAGCCGAAGGTGAAGTAGATGTTGGTGCCCGTCTGGTAGCTGTGAGAGGAGTGGCCGCCCACATAGATGAGGTTGGGCAGCTCCTCGGGCAGGCGCGCCTTGACGGCGTTGTAGATGCTGCCGATTTCGCTCCAATTGGCGGAGATTTCGCAGGTGTCCGCCACTGCGCCGTATTTGGAATAGGTGGGCTTATCCATGTGGCGGCATTCGTCGTTGCGCGTTTCGAGCCAGGCCTGAACAGGCTTTTCGCCCAAATCGATAATGTCGTATTTCTCATTTTGCACCGCCGCTTCAATTGCAGCACCCGTTGCCGCCGCAAGGGATGCGGGACCCTCCGCGAGGAAGAGCAGCAGGCAGTAGTCCTCTGGGTATTCCCCGCCGAAAAGGGCTTCCACCTCTGCAGCGTCATGCAGGCGGATGACCGCCGGGCGGTAACCCTGCGTCACGATGCCACGAATCAACTCCAGGCCGTTGTCCATCCCCATGATGGAATAGGCATGCATCCAGCGGTTTTCGGGGGCATAGGGGAAGATTTTTAAGGTCGCCTCGGTCACAAAGCCGAGCATGCCCTCGCTGCCCAAAAACAGGTGACGCAAATCCGGACCGCAGGAGCGGCGCGGATTGTTCTTGATGCGCACGACCGTGCCGTCCGCCAAGACCGCCTCCAAGCCCAAAAGCAAATCCTCAATAGATCGGAAGAGCGTCGTGTAGGGAAAGA
>JGI994J12354_10001603_pt1 | contig 22861 bp, 21 predicted proteins | sample IntmicLarv3ML3BL_FD_12354 | JGI IMG/M metagenome (IMG submission 12354) | reverse complement strand
GCTACCTAATTATAACATAAATTTAATAAAAAATCAAGAAAAAAAGTCCGATTATTTCGAACTTTTATAAAAAAATTATATAACTTCAACTGTCAAACTCGGGTTTTAATGATATTCTCAATATCCAGATATATTATTAAGCCCATTAAAAATATTAAATAAAATTTGAGAATAGGTGGTCAAATATGGTATAATGAAAACAAAAGAATAAAATTATAAATAATTTAGGTGAGAACTTTGTCAGAACTAAATCTAGATAGTATAAAAAAGAAAATAGAGCTCTTGAGAAAAACAATTGATGATTATAATTATCAATATTATTCCCTCAGTAAATCCACAGTATCAGATGTGGAATACGATAAGTTGGTAAAGGAATTGGAATCGTTGGAGGATCAATATCCCCAATTTAAAGCAGAATATTCTCCCAGTCAAAGGGTAGGTTCTAGTCTGAAAGATTCCAAATTTCAGAAAGTTTTGCACAAAAAACCAATGCTTAGTTTGAGCAATAGTTATAACATAAATGATGTAATTAGCTTTGTAGATAGAGTCGAAAAAAGTCTTGGTAATAGAGAAAAGTACTTGCCCTTTGCTTTGGAGTTAAAACTTGATGGAGCTAGTATCAGTATTCAGTACGAAAATGGGAATTTGGTCAGTGGAATTACAAGAGGAGATGGAATAGAGGGAGAAGATGTAACCGAAAACATCATGGCAATTAAAACAATTCCCCTCCAGCTAAAAGAAAAAATAAATTTGGAGATAAGAGGGGAGATTGTTTTACCTAAATCCCAATTTATTAAATTGAATAAGTTAAGACTTGAAGAAGGGGAAGAGCTTTTTGCCAACCCAAGAAATGCAGCCAGCGGAACCTTAAGACAATTGGATTCAAGTATAGTAACTCAAAGGAGTTTGGATGCCTATTTTTATTTTTTGGTAGATGCCCAAAAATATAATCTTGAAAATCATAGTGAAAGTTTAAAATTTATAGAAAACCTTGGAATCAAAACCACTGGAATATGTGAAGTAATAACCTCCATTAATGAGATGGAAAAAAGAATTAAACATTGGGAAAATCATAGGGAAACTCTGGACTATGAGACAGATGGCATGGTTATTAAGCTTGATAACCTCCTCCTTTGGGAAGAGGTTGGGTATACCACAAAATCTCCAAAATGGGCCATAGCCTACAAATTTCCAGCAAAGCAAGTCTCAACTCTGTTAAAAAATGTTACTTGGCAAGTAGGCCGAACAGGAAAACTCACCCCAGTGGCAGAACTCGAAGAAGTCGAACTTTCTGGAAGTAAGGTTAAACGTGCCAGTCTTCACAATATGGATGAAATAGCTAGAAAAGATATTCGTATTGGTGATAAGGTATTTATTGAAAAGGCAGCAGAAATAGTCCCACAAGTAGTTTCTTCAATTAAAGATGGAAGAACTGGAACAGAAAAGATAGTGTCTCTTCCTGAAAGTTGCCCAGTATGTGGATATGTTTTGATAAAGGAAATAGGATTAGTGGATCTAAAATGTATAAATCCTATTTGTCCCGCCATTGTGCAAGGTACATTTGAATATTTTGTCTCCAGAGATGGAATGAATATTAGTGGCCTTGGTTCAAAAATAGTTGAAAAGTTTTTAGAATTGGGGTATATTAAGGATATCACAGACATTTATAAATTGAAAGAACATGGTAAAGAATTGGAGGAACTTGACAAAATGGGCACTAGAAGTGTTGAAAAATTGCTAGAAGCCATTGAAAAAAGTAAAAAAAGACCTTATGCTAAAACTTTATATGCCTTGGGAATTCCATTTGTAGGAAAATTCTTGGCCAATTTATTATCTAAGAAGAGTGAGAACATAGACAATTTATCCCAAATGACTATGGAAGAGTTGCTGAATATTGATCAAGTTGGAGAGAAAGTCGCTGCAAGTGTATATGAGTTTTTTAGAAACGAGAAAAGTGTAGAAATTGTGAAAAAATTAAAGGAACACGGAGTTAATTTTTCTTTGGAAAATAAGGAAAATATCAAGAAAGACAAAGAAAATTTAGATGTCCTTCCTGAGACTCTGACCAAATTTAAAGATAAAACTTTTTTGTTTACTGGAAAATTAGAAAAATTCAAAAGGGAAGACATTAAGGAAATAGTTGAAAAATTAGGAGGAACAAATTTATCTGGTGTTAGTAAAAAATTGGATTATTTGATAGTTGGCGCAGATGCAGGAAACAAGCTTAGTAAGGCACAAGAACTAGGAACAGTATCAATTCTAACAGAAGAGGAATTTATAAAATTATGTGGAGATAATATAAAATAATAGCTATCATTTATAATTAATTGACTATATTTGAGTTTTATGATAGCATATAGGCTGAAGAAGTATATGGAATTTATAATTTAAAGCGAGGAATGTAATGTTTGGAATACTAAATAAAATATTTGGAACAAGAAATGATAGAGAAATAAAGAGAATAGCACTTATTGTTGATGAAATCAATAAACTTTCTCCTGAATATGAGGGTTATAGCGATAAACAATTAAAGGAAAAAACAATTGAGTTCAAAGAAAGGTTGGCTAAAGGAGAGACATTAAACGATGTCATGATAGAATCTTTTGCCTTGGTAAGAGAAGCATCTAAAAGAGTATTGGGGCTTAGGCATTATGATGTGCAATTAATCGGCGGGGTGGTACTACATGAGGGGAAAATTACAGAAATGAAAACTGGTGAAGGAAAAACACTAGTTGCCACAGCTGCTGTATATCTCAATGCATTGGAAGGGAAGGGAGTTCATGTGATAACAGTAAATGACTACCTTGCAGCAAGAGATAGAGATCAAATGGGAAGAGTTTACTCATTTTTGGGATTAACTTCAGGAGTAATACTAAATGGAATTCACTCAGAAGAAAGAAAAAAGGCTTATGATTGCGATATAACATATGGTACCAATTCAGAGTTTGGTTTTGACTATTTAAGAGATAACATGGTTAATTCTGTTGAGGAAAAAGTTCAACGGGAATTAAATTTTTGTATTGTGGATGAGGTAGATTCAATATTAATTGATGAGGCAAGAACTCCACTTATTATATCTGGTGCCACAGCTGACAAAGTAGAATTATACAAAGTTTTTCACCAGGTAGCAAATATTCTTGAGAGAAGTACAGAGACAGAAAAAATCAAAGACTCTAAAAGTAAAAGATTGATCGATTCCTCTGATCCAATTTGGAAAGATTATGAAGTGGATGAGAAGTCTAAAAATGCAGTATTAACAGAAAAAGGAGTTAAGAAGGTTGAAAAACTTTTACAGTTGAACAATCTATATTCTGCGGAAAATATAGAGTTAACACATTATTTATCCCAAGCTTTAAGAGCTAAAGAACTCTTTGTTAAAGATAAAGATTATATGATAAGAGATGGACAAGTAATAATAATAGATGAATTCACAGGAAGAGCTATGGAAGGAAGGCGTTATTCAGATGGACTTCATCAAGCTTTAGAAGCAAAAGAAAATGTGACAGTAGCTGGAGAAAATCAAACATTGGCTTCTATTACACTGCAGAATTATTTTAGAATGTACAAAAAATTATCTGGTATGACAGGGACGGCAGAAACAGAAGCTCCAGAATTTATGCATACCTACGGATTAGAAGTTGTAGTTATCCCTACCAACAAACCTGTAATTAGAAAAGATCAATTGGATTTGGTGTATAAAACAAAGAAAGAAAAGATTGATGCTATAGTATTAAAAATTAAAGATCTATATGCCAAGGGACAACCAGCATTGGTAGGAACAATATCCATTCAAAGTTCTGAAGAACTATCTGATTTATTAAAAGCACATAGTGTTCCTCATAATGTGTTAAATGCCAAATTTCATGCCAAGGAAGCTGAGATAGTAGCCCAAGCTGGAAGATATGAAGCTGTTACAATAGCAACCAACATGGCTGGAAGAGGAACTGACATAATGCTTGGAGGTAATCCAGAATTTTTGGCTGTTGATGAATGTGGAAGTAGAGATGCAGAAAATTACAAAGAACTATTGGAAAAATATACTAAACAATGCGTGGAAGAAAGAGAAAAAGTTTTAGCAAGTGGTGGTTTGTTCATCCTAGGAACAGAAAGACACGAATCCCGTCGTATAGATAATCAATTGAGAGGACGTGCTGGAAGACAAGGAGATATTGGAGAATCTGAATTTTATTTATCTTTGGAAGATGACTTAATGCGTTTGTTTGGTTCTGAAAGAGCAATGAAAGCAATGCAATTCTTAAAATATCCTGAAGGAGAGCCAATAGTGCACTCTATGGTAAACAAAAGAATTGAATCTGCTCAAACCCAGATAGAATCACGAAATTTTGGTATAAGAAAAAATCTATTGGAATTTGATGATGTAATGAACAAGCAAAGAGGAGCAATCTATTCTAGTAGAAATGAAGCATTAGAAAAGGATGACTTAAAAGAAACAATAGTAGGAATGTTAAGTGAGACAATACATAGTCAAATTATGATGAGATTTCAGGGAGAATTTAAAGAAGATTGGGATATCAGGGGTCTTTCTGAGTATTTGTATGAAAAATATGGATTTGAAATTGAGAACCTTGATGAATATAAAGCCTTCAATGAGGAAGAATACAGTAAAAAAATATGTGAAGAGGTATTAAAAGTTTATCAAGAAAAAGAAAATGAATTAGGGTTTGACTTAATGAGGAAATTAGAGAAATATATTCTTTTGGATGTGGTGGATGGAAGATGGAGAGAACATCTAAAATCACTGGATGGATTAAGAGAAGGAATATACTTAAGAGCATATGGGCAAAAAGACCCAGTTGTTGAATATAAGCTCCTTTCAAGTGAATTATATGAACAAATGCTTTCAACAATAAGGGAACAAACTACTTCATTTTTATTCAAAGTAATTATAAAGAATTCTGAAAAGGAAAATCCAGAGCATAAAGAATTGGAACATAAAGAAGAAGATAAAAGTAACTTAAAGTATTCTGGTGGCACTGAAAAAGAAGTGACCAAAGAGGAACAAAGCAAAAATTCTCTCTGTTCATGTGGAAGTGGAAAAAAATATAAGAATTGTTGCGGCCGTTTAAGTTAGTTAACAAAAATATAATAAATTAAAAAACATGTAAATTTTAACAGGAGGAAAAAATGAAAAAGATTTTATTAGTTGTATTATTAAGTTTGTCAGCAATAAGTTTCGGTAGAAGAACAACTTCAGCAGAATTTCAATATTTATTAACTACAGAATCTGCTAAAAATTGGGAGAAGACAATCACTGATATTATTCAAGCTGAAGCCTTTATTGAAGATTGGTATGGAGATGATGATGTAATTTTATTTTTGAGAAGAAGTGGAATAATGAAAGAGAAAGATTTCCAATTTTTAAGCTCTTTGACAGACAAAGAAGAATACGAAATTTTAGGTTCTGACTATAATGCATTTGTTAAATTAGTGGATAAATACAGAAAAAAAGTACCTAGAACATTTTCTTTAAAAAATGAAAATATCAAAAATCCTAATGCTTTAGTAAGACAAATAATCGTAGAAGCTTCAGCAGGTGGTTTTAATAATCCTTCTTCTCAAATTAAAGCTGTGGCTAGTCCAAAGGATTGGAATGATTTAATAGCATTGTCAAGAGTTAGAACTTTTTCAAATAAAGAGACTAAAGCTTTAAGAAAAGTACTAAATAATGTAATGAAAAATGATGGTTTTTTTAATGAAGAAGCTTGGTATAATAGAGAAGTATCTTCAAGAACTACAAAATTATCAGAACTTAATAGTGGTATTGTTGGAAAAGATGAAAGAAATAATATTAATGCAAAGGCGATGTATCTTGCATACCCTGAATATTTATCACAAATAGATAGATGGGGAAAATAATCACTCAAAACAAAAATAAGCAGGCATCTTAAATACTAGATGCCCTTCTTTTTTATTTTAAGAAAGCGAGGGTATATAATATGGAAGTGGATTTGCATATTCACACAAAATACTCAGACGGAACCTTCTCTCCTATAGAAATCTTAAAAATGGCACATAAAAGAAAAATGAAAGTTATATCCATAACAGATCATGATACTATAGATGGGGTGACTTTGGGTGCCAATAATGCCAAAGAATATGGACTTGAATTTGTAAAAGGTATAGAAATATCCTGTAATCAAGATGGAAGAGATGTCCATATTTTAGGATATTTTTTAAATCTAGAAGACAGTTTTTTTCAAAAAGAAATAAAATATCTTCAACTTGAGAGAGAAAGACGAAATTCAAAAATAATTGAAGAATTTAAAAAATATAATATTTTTATTGATATGAAAGAAATTGAAAAAATATCTAAAGGAAATATAATGGGAAGACCCCACTTTGCCCATTATCTTGTAGAAAATAAATATGCTAGAAATATGACAGAGGCTTTTTCCAAATATTTAGGAAAAAGTGGACTGGTTTATGTTGAAAGGGAAAACTTTTCTCCACAAAGAGCAGTTGAACTAATCAGAAAAAATGGTGGATTATCCTCTTTAGCTCATCCCAAACTTATTACGGAAGATGATAATTATCTTGAAAAATTAATAGTTGATTTAAAAGATAAAGGTCTTGCTGCAATAGAATGTAATTATAGCTCTTTTACTAAGGCAGAATCAAAAAAATATAGGAAATTGGCTAATAAACATTCTTTGCTTGTTACTGGAGGCTCTGATTTTCATGGACAGAATCAATTAGGAGTTGACATAGGGAGTGGGGGCTTGGATTATGAACGGTTTTTGGAGTTAAAATCTCAATATAAAAAGTATCTATAAAATGGAGGAAATTTATGTATATAGTCACTGGAGCTGCTGGAATGATTGGAAGTAGTTTTGTGTGGAAACTAAATAGTGAAGGAATAAGTGACATTATTTTAGTTGATAAATTGAGGACAGAAAATAAATGGCTCAATATTAGAAAAAGAGAATATAGTGATTGGATAGACAAGGATAATTTATTTGCTTGGTTGGAGCAAAAAGAAAATTCAAAAAAAATAAAAGGAATAGTCCATATGGGCGCATGTTCTGCCACCACAGAGCAAAATGGGGATTTTCTTATGGAAAACAACTATGAGTATAGTAAAAAATTATGGAACATCTCAACAACCCTTTCTATACCATATATTTATGCATCTTCTGCTTCAACATATGGAGATGGTTCTTTGGGATATAATGATGAGTACTCCTCTGAGGAATTACAAAAATTATCACCACTGAATAAGTATGGTTATTCAAAAAAAATATTTGATGATTGGGCGTTAAAGCAATACAATACACCAAAACAATGGGCTGGATTGAAGTTTTTCAATGTCTATGGGCCTCAAGAATATCATAAAGGTAGAATGGCATCTATGGTTTTTCATTCTTTCAACCAGTATGAAGAAACAGGAGTGGTAAAGCTGTTTAAATCTCACAAAGAAGGATATAATGATGGTGGACAATTGAGAGATTTTATATATGTAAAGGATGCTGTAAATATAATTTATTTTTTATTGATCAATGAAATAAAATCTGGAATTTATAATGTTGGTACTGGAAAGGCAAGAAGTTTTTATGATTTGTCAATGGCTACAGTGAAAGCAATTGTTGGCGATGATAATTTGACTTCAAAAAAAGTAATAGAGTATATTCCAATGCCTGAAGATTTACAGGGAAAATATCAGTACTTTACTCAAGCATCAATGACCAAGTTGCAGAAAATTGGTTATGAAGATAAATTTTACACTCTTGAAGAAGGGGTCAAAGATTATGTAACAAATTATCTTCTAAAAGAGGATAATTATTTGTAGGAGGACACAATGAGCCCTATTATAGTGGTAATAATATTGGGAATAGTGGAAGGATTAACAGAATTTCTTCCAGTGAGCAGTACAGGACACATGATACTAGTAGAACAATTTATTAATAATAATTATTTTTCAAAGGAATTTATGGATTTGTTCCTTGTAATAGTACAATTGGGTGCAATCTTAGCAGTTGTAATATATTTTTGGCCAATGGTAACTCCCTTTGTGAAGGATAAAGAACAATTTAAATCAAGACTTAAATTGTATGTAAAAATGGGCGTTGCATTAATTCCAACTGTAGTTATAGGATTAAAATTTGAAGATTTTATATCAGATTATTTTATGGATAATGTGATTGTTGTTGCAACTACATTGATATTCTATGGAGTTATATTCATTTTGGTGGATACTTATTTTAAGGGCGATAACCAATCCATAAGCAATATTGATGAAATTAGCTATACTAAAGCTTTGATTGTCGGTTCTTTTCAGTGTTTGGCGATGATCCCTGGAACATCCCGTTCAGGAGCTACTATTATTGGTGGGCTGTTATTTGGACTCTCTAGAGCAGTAGCCGCCGAATTTTCTTTTCTCCTGGCTATTCCAACAATGTTTGGAGCTACCTTATTAAAACTTTATAAAAACGGTTTGAATTTCACAACAGAAGAATGGATATTTTTAAGTGTGGGAACTCTAATCTCTTTTGTGGTGGCTTATGTAGTAATAAAGTGGTTTATGGGGTATATTAGAAAGAAAAGCTTTGTCCCCTTTGGGATATATAGGATTTTTCTTGGGATAATAGTATTACTGTTTGTTTTCATGGGATAAATAAGACTTAACTAAATTAGGATAAAAATTTTATTAGACAAAAATAACTCATTTAAATAATTTAGGAAAAAAATAAAATAAGAAAAAACAAAAGAGGAAAATAATGAAGAATAATAGTTTTTTTACCAAAGGAAAAGTTATTTGTTTATTGGGGAGTTTTTGCTGTATGCTTTGGGGAAGTGCCACTCCTACAATAAAGATAGGATATCAATTATTTGAGATATCTCAAAAAAATACAGCAAGTCAAATATTATTTGCAGGGATTAGATTTACATTGGCAGGAATACTAGTCGTTATTATAGGAAGTCTTTTAAATAGAAAATTTTTGAAACCAAAAGTCTCTTTAATTCCAAAAATAGTCATAGTCTCTATTTTTCAAACTATATTACAATATTTTTGTTTTTATATAGGATTGGCTCACACTACAGGAGTGAAGACAGCCATAGTATGTTCTACGAATGTTTTTGTATCAATGATATTGGCAACTTTGTTATTCAGACAAGAAAAATTATCCATGAAAAAAATCATTGGCTGTATAATAGGATTTGTGGGAGTAGTAATTATAAATCTGGCTGGAAATTCCAATGGATTTGATTTTAATTTTACTTTTATAGGAGAAGGATTAATATTTTCTTCAGTAATAGCCTATTCTTTTTCTACCATATTAGTAAAAATATACAGCAAAGAAGAAAATCCCTTGTTAATAAGTGGTTATCAATTTATCTTTGGTGGAATAGTGATGATAATAGGGAGTTTGCTATTTGGTGGAAAAATAACCTCATTCCCCAAAAGTGGAATAGGGATCCTATTTTACTTATCTTTGTTATCAGCCACTGCTTATTCAATTTGGAGTACATTGCTTAAACATAATCCAGTATCTAAAGTAGCAATTTATGGATTTATGACTCCTATATTTGGAGTATTACTATCAGCGATATTTTTATCTGAATCTAAAGAAGCCTTTGGAGTTATTTCCTTGATAGCATTAGTATTAGTAAGTTTTGGTATAATCGTAGTAAATTTTGAGTGGAAGAAAAAATAAAATTATGGTTTTATGTTATATTTTTTCAGCCTAGCATATAATACACTTCTGTCTAATCCCAATATTTTTGCAGCTTTTGTTTTATTTCCATTTGCCATGGTTAACGCCTTGAGGATTTCTTCCTTTTCAATTTTACTTTTTACATTCTTTAGATATTTTTCAGAAGTATCCTCCTGAGGTGAAATTTTATTTTTTACTTTAGAAATAAAAAAATCAAAATGTTCCATTTTCAAAAACCCTTCACCAGCCATGATAGCTCCTCTTTCAATGACATTTTCAAGCTCACGAATATTTCCTTTCCAATCATAGTCTAAGAATAATTTTAGAACATCTTCAGTCAATCCAGAAATATTAATGCCCATAGATTGATTGATTTTTTTTATAAAATAATTGGATAAAACAGGAATATCCTCAAGTCTTTCATTTAATGGTGGAATTTTTAATTCAACAGAATTAATCCTATAATACAGGTCAGCTCTAAATTTACCTTTTTCAATTAATTCTTCCAAATCTTGATTGGTCGCACAAATAACTCTAACATTTATTTTGGTACTGGTTAGGCTCCCAATTCTCTCAATCTCTTTTTCTTGAAGGGCTCTGAGAAGTTTACTTTGTAATTCTAGGGGCATTTCCCCAATCTCATCAAGCAAAATACTTCCATTATTCGCAACTTGAAATTTTCCTATTTTTCCATTTTGTAGTGCACCAGAAAACGCCCCTTTTTCATATCCAAAAAGTTCAGATTCCAATAGGCCACTTGGAATAGCAGCACAGTTTATTTTTACAAATTTTTCTTTTTTTCTCTGACTAAGATAATGAATTGCATTTGCAAATCCCTCCTTACCAGTTCCAGTTTTTCCAGTGATTAAAACTGGAAGCTCTGAAGGAGCAATTTTAATGATTGTGTTTTTGAGATTTTTTATATATGCAGATTCTCCAATAATACTTTCCAAATTGAACTTGGCTTCATTTAATTCGCTGAATTGTTCTTTATAAAATTGATTTTCCCTCTCTAACTTAATGACCTTTTCTTGCAGAATTTCAAGCTCTTTTAAATCACAAAAAGTAGCTGAAGTAAGAACTCCATGAAATTCTTTATCTATAAATATAGGAATTCGATTACACACCATCGTCCTTCCATCAAGCATTTGAAATAGATCACCAATTTCTTCTTTTTTTGATTCAATAACTCTATATATTTGGGAATTTGAAATAATACTTCTGACAGGTTTTCCAATAACTTCATCTCTTTTTTTTTCTAAAAGACTAAGATAATTGTCACTCATTGATATAATTATGCCATTTTTATCTGTAATAATAGCATAATAGAGATTTCTAATGGCATGTTCAATTATTTGTTGAAAAGATTCGTTTATATAAGTCATAATATCTCCTACTACTATTAATTAAATTAAATATTAATTATATATCAAAATTAATATTTTGCATAGTGAAATATTAGTAAAGTAATCATGATAGATAAAACAAGAAGAAATATCACATTAAGTTTTATTTCTTCTCATTTGAATTCTACAAAATTTAAGAAGCTATTTTTTTAAAAGACCTTCTTAGTAAGACCTAAGATTTGACGTGCTTCCTCAGGAGTGGCAGCTTCATAACCTGCTTCCTCTATTAATCTTTTAGCTCTTGCAACAAATTGTGCATTGGAGTCAGCTAAAACATTCTTATGATACAGGACATTATCTTCCATTCCAACTCTAAGATGTCCTCCCATAGCAATAGTAGCCATCATTATAGGCAAGTGCCCATCAGCAATTCCACACGCTGCCCAAGTAGAACCTTCTGGAATAAGATTTTTTAAAAACACCAAATTTTCTACAGTGTTTGCCATTCCACCAGGACATCCCAGAACGATTTGAAAATGGCATGGGGTCTTTAATATTCCTTTTTTTATATAATACATCGCATTATATATCATACCAGCATCAAATATTTCTATTTCAGGTTTTACATTTGACTCTTGAAGAGCAAGCCCTAATTTTTCCAAAAATCTTGGACTATTTTCAAAAATAGTTCTATGTTGCCAATTTAGAGTTCCCGCATCATATGAAGCCATTTCTGGCAAAAGTTGTTGTAAAGGATAAATTCTTTCTTCGTCACCAAATCCAACACTTCCAGAACTAGTGATGTTTATACAGATGTCGCAATCTTTTTTGCTTCTAATTAGACCAACCACTTCTTTGTATTTTTCAAAGTCTGTAGAAGGAGTTCCATCATCATTTCTAACATGAATATGTGCCACAGCAGCACCGGCTTTCCATGATTCATATGCAGATTCTGCTATTTCTTCAGGTGTAATAGGTACATTTGGGTTGTGATCTTTTGTTGACCAAGAGCCAACAAGTGCTACTGAAATTACTCTTTTGTTTTCCAAATTACTCATTAATATTTCCTCCTAATAAATTGTAACCATCCTAAAAAAAATATAAGTTTTAAGATAGTATTCATATTTTTGATATAAGATACTATAAGCAAAAATAGTGCCAAAAAATATTTTATTTAATTTATCGCAATAAATTATGATACTGCAAAACGAAACAATAAAATCGTGTAGGTTTTCGCTATAAAAAAATCAATTTGTGTAGTTATGGGCTACAATGCAAAATGTTTATTCCTTTATTATTGGCAAATAAAATTTGGCATAAATTTTGCTTATTCCTACATCGTTATTTTTATTGTTATATTTTACATATTAAAAAAATTTATTATTTCTAAGGAGGAAAAATGAAAGCAGCAATTTTAGGCGCAGGTTCATTGGGAACAATTATGGGAGCAGTGATTTCAAAAAATGGTGGAGATGTCATATTAATTGACAATAATGTAGCACATGTGGATGCTTTAAATAATAGTGGAGCTACAGTTACAGGATACATGGATTTAAAAAATATCCCAGTTAAAGCCATTACTCCAGATAAAATGGAAGGAATCTATGATATAGTATTGGTGCTATTGAAGCAAACAGCTAATAAAACAGCATTACCAAAATTATTACCTCATTTAAACGAAAACAGTGTTGTATGTACATTGCAAAATGGAATTCCAGAAGAAATGGTGGCCGAGATATTTGGAGAAGATAGAACTATTGGTGGAACAGTAGGTTGGGGTGGTGGTTGGGTATCACCTGGAGTGGCACAGTTATTTACAAGACAAGATCATATGAGAATAGAAATTGGAAGTATTGATGGTAAAATAACTGAGAAAGTCAGAAGAGTAGAAGAATTTTTGAAACTTACTGGAGATGTGGAAGTAAATGAAAGTCTAATGGGAATTAGATGGTCAAAATTATTAATGAATAGTGCATTGAGTGGAATGTCAGCAGCATTGGGATGCACTTTTGGGGATATAATTGATGACGACAAAGCAGTAATATGTGCTGCTCATGTAGCAGATGAATTAATAAGAGTAGCAGAAAAGAAAAACGTAAAAATGGAAATTATAATTCCTGGATGCGACTTTTTAGAAATGAAATTTGATGATGAAGCAGGAAGAGACAATACAGTTAAAATCTTAAGAGAGATATATGATGTACACAGACCACAAAAAGCGAGTATGCTACAAGATATGGAAAAGGAAATCTCTTGTGAAATAGACTATATCAATGGAGTGGTTTGTGGAAATGGAGATAAATTTGAAATAGAGACACCTTTTAATGATAAAATAGTAGAAATAGTTAAAGGATTTGAGAAAAAAGAACTTGCATTCCCTACAATGAAAAATCTAGATAAATTTGAAATTCCTAAAATATAATTTGTAGGAAACTAAGGAGGAAAAAATGAATATTATAGGAGTTATAGGATTAGTAATAGGAATTGCAATCCTAGTCATATTTGCTTATAGAGGTTTGGGAGCATTACCATTGACGATATTTGCAGGTTGCTTTGTTATTCTGGCAAACAGAATGGATTTTTGGGAATCTTTTACAGTGAGCTATTTAGATGGTTATTTGGGTTTCTTCAAGAGATTTTTCTTTATATTTATGGCATCTGCATTTTATGCGAAAGTAATGGAGGAATCAAAATCTGCAGCGTCAATAGGATATAAATTTATAGATTGGTTTGGAGCTAAAAGAGCAGTATTTGTTGTATTTATAGCGACTGCAGTATTGACCTATGGTGGAGTGAGTTTGTTCGTGGTGGTATTTGCCATAGCTCCAATTATAATGTTGTTATTTAAAGAGGCTGATGTTCCAAGAAGATTGGCAATGGGACCATTACTTGCAGGATCTGCTACTTTCACAATGACATCTCTACCAGGTACTCCACAACTGACAAATGTTATTCCTACTACAGTTTTAGGAACAACAATGACAGCAGCACCTTTCTTTAGTATGTTCGCATCATTAGGACTGTTTTTATTGTGTCATTTCTATTTGCAGTGGGAAGAGAAAAGATTAAGAAAGGCAGGGGAGCATTTTTCATTACCAGATGGAGTGGATGAAAGTGTTTATAATGTAGATAGAAATGAATTACCACCAGCCATTACCTCTTTTATACCATTAATCATAATAATAGGAATGATCATAGGATTGAGAAATGTAATAAAAGATTCTACTAAATTGGTAGTATTAGCTCTATTTATAGCATCTGCAGTGGCATTAATTTTGAATTGGAATAGAATTAAAGACAAACAAAAATGTATTACTAGTGGTTTTGGAGGAGCAATGGGAGCCATAGCAGGTCCTTGTGCTGTGGTAGGGTTTGGATCTTTAGTAACGGCGTCACCAGCTTTTCAAAGTATTTTAGGATGGGTACTAAGCTTTGACATGCATCCATATGTTACAGGACCACTGGCTACAGCAATTATTTCTGGTATTACTGGCTCATCATCTGGTGGACTTCAAATTACTTTGAACTCATTGGCACCTCAATTGTTAGAATCGGGTACAAGTATGCCTATTGTCCATAGATTGATGTCAATAGCAGCAGGTAGTTTGGATTCATTACCACATTCATCTGCATTATTTTTGATGTTTAGTCATTTAGGAATAACTCATAAAGAAGGGTATCGATTTGTATTTGTTACTACTGTTCTAGTTCCAACCATTGTATGTATTTTTGCTGTAATAGCAGCTTTAGCATTTAAACTGTAGTGTTATTTTAAAATTATTTGGAGGTAAAATGGTTAAAATAGGTGAAAATGCTTCTTTTAGCAAAACTATCTCAGAAACAGATGTATATATGTTTGCTGGAATTTCAGGTGATTTTAATCCAATACATATTAATGAAGTTGAGGCAAGTAAGACTGTTTTTAAGAAAAGAATTGCTCATGGTATATTAGTGACTAGTTTTATTTCAAAGGTAATTGCAAGTGACCTTCCAGGCACAGGTACTGTATATTTGGAACAACAAGTAAAATTTACAAAACCTGTATACATTGGAGATACAGTAACTGCTACTGTTCAGGTAGAAGAAATAATTAATCTAGAAAAAGGAATAATAAAGTTAAAAACATTTGTAAAAAACCAAATAGATGAAATAGTAATAGATGGATACGCCATTGTAAAATCCAAATAAAATCTACGATGATTAGGAGGTAGTGTGAAAAAGAAAATTGTTACAATGGATGAAGCTCTGTCTCATATAAAGGATGGAATGACAATTTTTATTGGAGGTTTTCTGGGAGTGGGAACTCCAGAAAAGATTATAGATGCATTGGTGGAAAAAGGAGTTAAAAATCTCACAATAATCGCAAATGACACCGCTTATTTAGATAAGGGAATAGGGAAACTTGTGGTTAACAATCAAGTGAAAAAGGTAATAGCTTCTCATATTGGGACTAATCCTGAAAGTGGAAGAAAAATGAACTCTGGCGAAATGGAAGTGGAACTAGTACCACAAGGAACGTTGGCAGAGAGGATAAGAGCAGCTGGATTTGGACTAGGCGGAATTCTCACACCTACAGGGATAGGTACAATAGTGGAAGAAGGTAAAACCATAATAACTGTAGATGATAAAAAATATATATTGGAAAAACCCCTTAAAGCTGAAGTAGCTCTTTTAAATGGTTCTATAGTAGATGAACTTGGAAATGTGATTTATTCTAAAACTACCAAAAATTTTAATCCTCTCATGGCCACAGCAGCAGACACAGTTATTGTCTTGGCAGAAAAATTGGTCAAAGCAGGAGAACTAGATCCAGATCATATAATGACAAATAGAATCTTTGTTGATTACATAGTGGAATAGAATAAATCAGAGAGAGATAGAATAAATATAGAGGGGAGACGATTATGGAATTGGATAAAAATTTGGTGAGAGAATATATAGCCAAAAGAGTGGTCGAAGAATTTAGTGATGGAGATGTAGTTAATCTGGGAATAGGATTACCTACTTTGGTGGCTAATTATGTACCATCTAATATAGAAATTATTTTCCAATCAGAAAATGGAATAATAGGTGTAGGGTCAGCACCTGAAAAGGGAGAAGAGGATAAAGATTTGGTCAATGCTGGTGGGGGATTTGTTACAGTATCAAAGGGAGCTCAATTTTTTGATTCAGCAACTTCTTTTGGAATTATAAGAGGGGGTCATGTAAACGCTACTGTGTTGGGTGCCTTACAAGTAGATGAAGAAGGAAATCTTGCTAATTGGATGGTACCAGGTAAGATGACTCCAGGTATGGGAGGAGCAATGGATTTGGTAGTTGGTGCAAAAAAGGTGATTATAGCTATGGAACACACAGCCAAGGGAGCAGCTAAAATACTCAAAAAATGTACCTTACCACTTACAGCTTCCAAACAGGTAAACAAAATAATAACAGAAAAAGGGGTATTGGAAGTAACAGACAAGGGTTTGATATTAATAGAAGTAAGTCCATATTCATCAATAGAAGATATAAAAGCTTTTACAGAGGCATATATAACTGTATCTGACAATATAAAAATATGCTCCAATTAGTATTTTTTTGAGAAAAGATAAAAAAGATTTTTATTTTTTAAACTGCAAACAATTAAATTTTGTTTGCAGTTTTTTGAGTATGTTAAAAATATTGGCCATATAATTTTTATAAAAAAAGGCTTTTTGTATTAAGCCCTTTAATATTATTTATAAGAATTGATTGGTATTTCTACCTTGCTCTACCCAAATAAGCAGCTTTAACATCATCGTTTTCCAAAAGATCATTACCATTACCCTCAATGGTAATCTTTCCCGTTTCCATTACATATCCTTTATCTGCCGCTTGCAGTGCCATATTGGCATTTTGTTCCACCAACAAAATAGTAACTCCCATTTTACATATATCTTTAATTATATCAAAAACACTTGAAACTATAATAGGAGCCAATCCCAATGATGGTTCATCCATCATTATTAATTTAGGTTTTGACATTAAAGCTCTTCCTATGGCAAGCATTTGTTGCTCTCCCCCTGATAAAGTTCCTGCCATTTGCCATGTACGTTCTTTCAATCTTGGAAATAATTTGTACACCCAATTTAAATCTTCCTCAATGCTCCCCGAACGCATATAAGCACCAATTTTCAAATTTTCTTCAACACTCAAATTTGAAAAAACTCGTCTTCCTTCTGGAACTAAAGTGATTCCGCGTGTAACAATACTATCCGTTGATAATCCAGCAATATTTTCTCCATTAAAAACAATTTCTCCACTAACTGGCTTTTCCAATCCTGCGATGGCTCTCAGAGTTGAACTCTTTCCAGCGCCATTAGAACCCACCAAAGTAACTACTTTTCCTTCTGGTACTGAAAAATTTATATTTTTCACAGCTTCAATTCCACCATAAGAAACCTTCAATCCACTAACTTCCAATAATATTTTACTCATTTAATCTCCACCGCCTAGATAAGCGTTTATAACCTTTTTATCATTTTGAATCTCTGAGGGAGATCCACTGGCAATTAATTTCCCAAAATCAAGCACATAAATTCTATCAGAAATTTCCATTACCATATTCATGTGATGCTCTATCATTAAAACTGTCAAAGTAAAATCTTTCTTTATTTTTTTTATAAATTCTGTTAATTCATCTGTTTCCTGAGGATTCATCCCAGCTGCTGGTTCGTCCAGTAATAAAATATTAGGTTTTGTTGCCAAAGCCCTTGCTATTTCCAATCTACGCTGTTTGCCATAGGGTAGTGAAGAGGCAATTTCATCCTTTAAATCAACCAAACCAACCATCTCCAACAGATTCATACTTTCCTTTCTGTTTTTTCTTTCTTCATTTATATTAAGTCTAAGCATGGCAGATAAAAAATTTGCCTTAGAATTCATATGGGTTCCAATTAAAATATTATCAAAAACAGATAATTTTTTAAATAATCTTATATTTTGAAATGTTCTGGCCACACCTAGTTTTGTCACCTTGTCTGGAGAAGCCCCTTTACTTGCAGAAGTCATGGTTTTTCCATCCAAAAAAACGGCACCCTCAGTAGGAGTGTAAACTCCAGTCATCACATTGAAAGCTGTAGTTTTTCCAGCACCATTAGGACCAATTAATGCTACTACTTCATTCTTATTAATATGCAAAGATAGTGAGTCAATGGCTGTTACTCCACCAAATTTCATTGTTATGTTTTTCAGTTCTAATAAAGGATTAGTCATTTTTTTCACCACCAAAGGCACCTTTTAAAAACTTTCCTGAAAATAATTTTTTAAAGAACCTTTCAATGCCATCCCAAGAAAATTCCTTATTTCCCATTAATCCATTTCTAAAAAATAGTACCACAATCATTAAAAGTAATGAAAAAATTACCATTCTAAAACCTGGTCTGAAAATTGGGATATTTATCCCAAACAAAGATAGTGGTTCATCAAAAACTCTCAAAGCTTCCAATCCGTAAGTTATTATAAAAGATGATATCACAGTTCCTGTGACACTTCCCATTCCGCCTAAAACAACTATAAGTAAAAAATTATATGTCATAGTAAAATAAAATTGTCTAGGATCAACAGTTGTCAACAGAGAGGCATATAATCCTCCAGCAATTGCACTAAAAAACGCACTTACAGAAAAGGATAATTCCTTATGAAAAGTAAGATTAATCCCCATTGCCTCTGCAGCCACACTGTCCTCTCTGATAGCTTTAAAAGCTCTTCCATAGGACGAATTAATCAGCAATACCATTAGTCCAATGCAAATAGCCGCTATTCCAAAGGTAACGAACATTGAACTAATTGGAGGAATTCTCTTTATTCCAAGAGCTCCATTGGTAATTGTTTGCATATTTGTAAGAACAATTCTTATTATTTCAGAAAATCCTAAAGTAGCTATGGCCAAATAATCACTTTTTAGTCTAAGGACAGGATATCCAATTAAAAAAGCTAGTAGTGCTGCAATTATTCCTCCTATTAGTAAAGCAACTACAAATGGTAATCTCATTTGTACAAGCCACGGAGCCATTGGCTTTATATAAAAAATTGATGTTATAACATTTTCAGGAATAGTAAAAATCCCCACAGTAAATGCGCCTATTGCTACAAATCCAGCTTGTCCCAATGAAAATAGTCCTGTAAAACCATTGACCAAATTCATTGATACACTTATGATTGCATAAATAGCTGATAAATTTAAAATACGAACGAGGTACCTGGTCCCTATTACTCCATTATCAATCAAAAATAATGTTATGATTCCTATTAAAACTAATAAAATTGTAAATATAATTTTTTTTCCTTTACTCATCTTCATCACACCTTATCTGTAATCTTTTCCCCAAGCAAACCAGTAGGCTTGACTATGAGCATTAATATTAATAATACAAAAGCAAAAACATCTCGGTAACCTGTCAAGCTAGGGAAAAAGGCTATCAGCATTGGTTCAGATATTCCTAATATCATGCCACCCAAAAATGCCCCTGGAATATTTCCGATTCCGCCAAAAACAGCAGCAATAAAACATTTTAGTCCTGGCATTACTCCCATCAAAGGAAAAACACTGGGATATCTGGAGCCCCACAAGATTGATCCTATAGCTGCCAAAAATGAACCTATAGCAAATGTCGATGCAATTACTCCGTTTATCTTAATTCCCATTAATCTTGCAGTTTCATAGTCTTTTGAAACTGCACGCATGGCCATTCCAACCTTCGTATTATTGACTATATACATCAATCCTAGTAATAGCAATATAGTAACTATGGGAGTTATTATTGTCACCACAGAAAATGAAACCCCTCTTATATTGATTATCTTAGTGAGCCATGTAATGTTTGGATAACCTTTAGGAACACCAGTAAATAAATAAGTCGCAAGATTTTCTAAAAAATAAGAGGCTCCAATGGCAGAAATCATTATTGACATTCTGGGAGCATCACGTAAAGGTGCATAGGCTGTCCTTTCCAATAGCATCCCCAAAACAACAGTCATTCCTATCACAAGGGGTATAGAGATGTAAAGTGGTAAAGCAAAATTTACCATTGCAAAAATCATAAAATAACTCGCTATCATGAAAATATCTCCATGTGCAAAGTTTATTAAAAGTAAAATCCCATATACCATTGTATATCCTATGGCTATTAATGCATAAAGGCTCCCAAGGGAGATTCCATTTATCATATGTTGCATTAGGATCCCAAAACTCATCATAATTCTATCCTCCAAAGAACTATATTAGGAGAATAGATAATCCCACTCTCCTAATATAAATTTATTATTTATCCTTGTTAGTCTTCTAATTAATCGTCTACCATTACAGTATTTAAATATTCAAATTTTCCATCTTTTATTATTTTTATTACAGCTGAATCTTTTTTAGCATCACCATTTTCATCAAACTCTAGTTTTCCTGTAACACCTTGAAAATCTTTAGTTTCTTCAAGAGCTTTACGAATATCTGGTCCATTAGTAGAATTCGCTCTTGCAATTGCATCCAAAACAACTATATAGGAGTCATATCCTAAGGCAGAAACAGCAGGTATTACCTTATCATCTCCTCCTAGGTATTCCTTAAATCCTGGTACAAATTTCTTTGCTTCTTCTGTAGCAGCAGAGTTCTTTTCATCAAAAAATGTTGAAATAACTACTCCCTCAGCAGCATCTCCAGCCACTTGAATTATAGCTTCATTTTCCCAAGTGTCTCCTCCCATGAGTAATGCATCTATTCCTAAAGATTTCGCTTGTCTTATTATTAGACCAGCAGAAGCTATGGAAGAAGGTGCAAATATTACCTCTGCTTCAGCTGCTTTGGCATTAGTTAGTATAGAGTTAAAATCTTGCTCATTAGTTTGAAATTCTCCTCTGGAAACTACTGTTCCCCCCAATTTTTCAAAAGCTTGTGCAAAAAATGCTCCTAGACCAGTAGAATAATCATCACCTATTTGCGTGATTATAGCAGCTTTTGTCTTTCCTTGTTGTATTGCATAGTTTGCCATTACAGTTCCTTGAAATGGATCTAGAAAACATGCTCTAAAGTAATATTCATTTCCCAAAGTAACCATTGGATTTGTACAAGAAGCTCCCATAGCTGGCACTTCTGCCTCTTTAAATATATCTCCAGCTGCTATAGATACCCCTGAGCCGTAAGATCCAATCACTGCTACGACTTTTTCTCTTTCCACAAGACGAGTAGCTGCTATAGAAGCTTCTGCTCTATCAGATTTATTGTCAACAATTATTAATCTTACTTTTTTTCCCAAAACTTCAGGATAAACTTCGTTGGCATATTTTATTCCGTCTACCTCTTGGGAGCCACCTCCACCATTTTCTCCTGTTAATGGTTGAAATACTCCTATTTTGATTTCATCATCAGATCCAAAGGCACAAATTGCAAAAGATAAGGCCAATAAAGCCACTGCAAAAAATTTTTTCATATACACTCCCTCCAAATTGTACGCTGTAAAAATACAACTGTACGTATATTTTTTAATACAGAACACTTTACCACTTTTCACGAATATTTTCAAGATTTTTTTGCTATTTAGATAAAAAAAATGAAAAAAATGGTTTTATGCTTTATTTTTGAAATATATGTCTAAAAAAGTAACGCTATTTTATCAGATTATTTGGTCACATAATCTTCAAAGTCAAAATAAAAAGATGTTGAACAAATTATTCAACATCTAAGTTTTTGAAATTAATATTATTTTTCAGTTCTTGTATAAGGGATTAAAGCGATATTTCTAGCTCTCTTGATAGCCTTAGCTATCTTTCTTTGTAACTTGGCATTTGCACCAGTCACTCTAGAAGGATTGATTTTACCTTTATCAGAAACAAATCTCTTTAAAAGATCAACATTTTTATAATCAATTTCTTCAGCTTTAACTCTTAATTTAGCTCTTCTTCTTCTAAAATCAGCCATTTTATTATTCCTCCTTTAATTAAAATATAGATAGATTCAAGAATTAGTCTTTCTTAACAATGATGTATCTCATAAGTTCTTCAGTAATATTAAGCTTTCCTTCAACTTGAGTTAGTGCTGTTCCATCAATTTCAAAAAAAGTCAAAACATAAAATCCTGTTTTCTTTTTTTCAATAGGATAAGCTAATTTTCTTTCTCCCCATTTTTCAATTTTTAGAATATTGGCACCAGCAGCTTTTAAAATTTCGTTTATTTTTTCTATAAGCGCCTCTCTACCTTCTTCTAAAACTGTAGGGTTAATAATGTACATAATTTCGTAATTTTTCATTAAATTTACCTCCTCCCTATGGTTTTGGCCCAAAATATAAAATTTTGAGCAGGGCAACTATTATGATATCACTAAAACTAAAATATTTCAAGGAAATTTTAGATTATTTTTTAGAAAATAATTCAAACGCAGCCCCTTCTTATTAATTTTAACTTTTTATACGGCTTTATATTCACCTTCTGCGAGATATCGCAATTGTAAGTTATACTGTAGCAATATCAGCAATATTCAATGTAATGATTTTTGAATTCGATTAACTTGTTATTTTTACCTCGAACTTTGATTTAAGAAATTTTCGTACCCTAACTTTCTATATAATTTTAGTAGACCATTTTTAAATATTATAATTAATCATTTAACTTAAATGATTCACTGTGGGGAATACCAAGGAGAATATAGGTAATGTGCGCTTTATGTGAGTGGAAAAAAATGAATTGCAATAAGCGATGAAGAAGGGTAGAAATAATAATGTTGTTTATAATAGATTATCCTACGATATCTCTGATAAGTCATTAAAATTGGAGCTAAATATTTTGTGAGTTTTATGTGTGTCTATAAAAATTTTATTTTTCGTTTTTATTTATTG
>JGI994J12354_10001602_pt1 | contig 22873 bp, 21 predicted proteins | sample IntmicLarv3ML3BL_FD_12354 | JGI IMG/M metagenome (IMG submission 12354) | reverse complement strand
GGCTTTTTAGACGGCCTCTCTCGTGTCCGTTATCAATTGCTATTGGACTGCTGCTCCATGGCGCAATCCATGGCCAGGGTCACGCACAGGCAGAGGAGCTCGTCCTGCGGCTGAGAAATACTCAGCTCGTAGCTGTCCCCCCAGGTGAACCACTGTTTTGAAAGCAGCATCATCTGCCGCGCGCCCTCGTAGAGGCAATATTCGTGCGCAAAATAGTCGCCTTCCATGCGCATTGCAGTACCCTCGATGCGGTATCGCGGCACAAAAAAGGTGAATTCCTTCACAATTTCGCAGACGACTTGGCCGTTGATTTCCACAAAATATCGCGGCAAAAAGGAAAACACCTTTTGCCGAATAAACGCCGCCTCCCGCCCGTTTGCATCATAGATATGCAGCTTTTTTCCCCAAGAAAAAATTTCACCCTCCACAGCATAGCGATCAGTGCCCCATTCGTCCTTGACAAAAAAACGGGTGTTCCACGAGAACACCTTTTGCTTTAGATACAGTTTGATCATGGCTGCTCCTCTTGTTTTTTATTTTGGCGCAATGCCGCCTGTTTTGGCCGCAATGCCATTCCCTCTCGTTTGGGTGTCAGTGATAGCCGCCGGCTCATTTATCCACAGCATAAAATCGCCATCTTTTGGCCGCAAGCCACTTTTCGGTTAAATCCGGAAACGCTTCACGTGGCCCCGTTTCCACCCGCTTCTTGCGCTTTGATCTCAAAATCCTCGGAATGAAAATTGGCGTAATACCGGCCGTTTGAGGCCGTAAATTTCAGCACGCAATAGTCCGGGTCGGTCACGCCGCCGGGGTAGTACATCGTATCGCCCTCCTGCCAGATCAGCTGGCGGCTGACGGCGTCTTCCATGACTTCCATGGTGCCGCGCAGCATCACCCCGCGAAAAAAGCGTTTATCATAAAAGTAAATGCACGCCTTTGGCTGCCGCCGGTATTGCCCCGCCCGCATGGAAGAGGTGTTGGAGGTAAACCAAAATGTGCGGATGCCCTCCCGTTTGCGCGGGGGCAGCATGGCCTTCATGTTGGGAAACCCCTCGCCATCCACCGAGCCCACAAAGGACACGCTCTGCTTGTCGATCAGGTTGCCGATGCTTTGTTCTGGGTTGCGTAGCATTACTTTCAAGCCCTCTCTCGTTCGCCCTTCCCACATTTAGTAAGATGGTTGTTGTGGCGTTATCGGCGTGAAGGGTTCCGCGCGGTCTCGCAATGTTCCGCTTGCGGTAACGCCCTTCGACGCACTTTTGGCGCGCGGACCATTCCGAGTCCACGCTTCAGGGCCTTTGGCCCCTCCCTTACCGTTCGCCCTTCCCGCAGTTGCCAAGCGCGTAATTGTTAAGTTACTGGCGTGAAGGGTTCCGCGCAGCCTTTCAACAGCCCGCGCAGGGCAACGGCTCCTTCCAGTTGCTTGCGTAGCGCGGGCCATTGCAAGCCCACGCTTCAGGGCCTTTGGCCCCTCCCTTACCGTTCGCCTTTCCCCACGCCTACTTGGACTTCAAGCCCCAGTACTCGCCACCGCCCCTTCGCGTATACGGGCAAACCTCAATGCACTTGCCGCAGATGGTTTCGCTTCCGCCAAAGCCCTTTGCGGCGCGGGCTTGGGCGGTTTTTCGGCAGGCTTCGGCGTTGAAGAATTCATCGCGGGGGAGGCCTGGCGTCCATTCCTTGCCGGAAATCGCGCCGCCCGGGCAGGCCTTGGTACAGATGGTGCAATCGCCGCAGCGCGATTGATTCACCGGCACGGCGGTGGGCAGGGGCGCGTCGGTGAGGATGGAGGAAAGCCGAACCATGGCGCCATATTCCGGCGTAATCAGCAGCGCGCTTTTGCCGATCCACCCCAGCCCCGCGCGGGTGGCGACGGTTTTGTGGGGCAGCAGGGTGTGGTTTTCGCGCTCGCCGTTGCCCACCTCGGCCCGTGTTTGGGCGATGGCCGTGTACCCCGCCGCCCGCAAAAACTCAGCCCCCGTGGTCACCAGCATGTCCAGCCGGACGTTGAGCCGATTGTACCAATCGCGATACTCGGCAGTCGGCAACTCCGCAATGCCGTGAATGACCGCGGGCGGATACGCCACCGCCACGCAAACCCCCACGGGCAAATGATGCCGAACCTCAGGCGGCAGTGCGGTCAAATCCCCAACCCCCACCATGTCCGCACCATGGAGCAGCAGCTCGGATTTCAGCATCGCGGCAAGTTTTGTCATGGGAACCTCCTTTTCAACGGCCACCCAACGTCAACGGCCGGAAGGGCGATGCACGTTCGCCATACCCGGCCGCGGATCGCCATTAGACTAAAAAGATGACTGTTTTCTGAATTAAATGGTCATTTGAATAGCAGCTTTTCTTATCCCAATCATTTTTCTCACACAGGCCAATCCTTCGGCATCAGGATTTACAAATTTCAGGGGCGTGACACAGACGTTATCAAACTGTTTCCAAAATATCGTTTTACGCGTTCCGCCCGGCTGCTTGCAGCCACCGCAATTTGCACAGACATCAACATGTTTCCATGCCGTTTCTCTGGCGCGTTGGTCGAGCGGAAAATCCGCAAAACAGTTTGTGCCACCATCATCATGCCAAATCACCCAGCCCGCAGGTTCGGTTTTGTCTTCGGAGCCATTCAACAAAATAAAACACACGTATTCGCCTTGATAGGTTATCATCCAGTAAAGCTTATCTGCCCAATAACCTTTTCCCCTTTCAAACCGCATTTCGTTTGCCCGCAAATGGGCAACGAGTGCCCGCGCATTTTTTTGCGCCTCCCCGGTGAGCACTTCGCCGATATGCGCTTCAATCCGTTGTTCAGGCATGACCTTCCCCCGCTGAAATCAATCCGATGGATTTGCGACCGCCATCGCCGCATAAAAGCATCACACACCATCACCAGCTGAATGAAAACCACCTTGGCAGCGCCTACAATCGACCGCGATTACACCCGATTCGCCAGCCGCCCGGCTTCATTCCAGCACAAAAAGGGAAAGGGCTGAATGCGGATATTTGGATTTGGCGCGGCGGCCACGGCGGCAAAGGGAGGCACCTCCATGCCCTCGGTGGTGCTGGTGAAACGCACCTCCACGTTTGGCGAAAAGCAGATGTTCAGGGTGTGGCTCTGCACAAAATCCAAGGGGCGCAGCTGCACGCGCAGGGTGTGGTGATCCAGCCATGCCGCCTTGATGGCCGTTTGGCCAAAACGTTGGTATAAAACCTCCTGCGTGTGCCATTGGTTATCCAGCGGCGCGTCGATGGACTGTTCACCAAAATTCAGCAAAATGCCTTGGTTTGCAAGCGTAAAGGCCGTTAACCCCACGGGGTTTGACGCACAAGCGTGGGGCACGCCCTCAATTTCTTTCGCCAAAGGAGCCAGCCATGCGTTGGATGCAACCTTCGCTTGGGACGCAGTATCCGCACCGGCTGCAACCCCGGTTTGCGGAACAAACCTTGCGCCACCTGTATCCCCATCCTTTGCCGTCCCCGTCCACGCCGGCATGGATAGCGACGCCAACCGCGCGCGCAACGCGGCGAACGCCTCGGAGTTTTCGGGCAAGGGGTTTTGCTGCTTGACGGGCAACAGGATATCGTAGAAATCATCTAAAAATTCTTGCATGTCCATGACGCGGGGCAGCACGCCGGTGCTGGCAAAGGTCAGGTTGTGGCGGGGCATCACCAAATTAAACTGGCCATACGCGCCATCGCCGCGGTAGCCGTCGTGCCGACACCGCCAAAATTGATAGCCATAGCCCTGCCCCCAATCGATGGCCGCGCCGTCGGTGCTGGTGATGTGCGCGGCATGGTGATTGCCCACCTGCGCGGCAACGGCGCGGGCGCACCAGTCGGCCGAAAGCAGACGCCGGCCCTGCCATACGCCATCGCTGGCATACAGCAGCCCCAGCTTGGCCAAGCCTTCCACAGAAATATGCAGGCCGGAGCCGCCCAGCGCATGGCCGTCGGCGGTGGTTTCAAAGCGTGCGTCATGGATGCCCAGCGGCGCAAAAAGATGTTTTGCCAAAAAGCTTTGCAGGGTTGTGCCGCTGACCTTTTCCACCAATCGCCCAAGCGTGTAAGTGCTACCGGTGTTATACAAAAAATGTGTGCCCGGCGGCTTTTCAATGGGTTGCGCCAAAAACGCCGCAACGCCGTCGCCCGCCCGACAGCCGTACACCGCGCGCGTGGTATCCGTCGTGTGACCCGTGGCCATACAGAGGCAATCGTGCACGGTCAGCCGCGCCAAAAGGGGCGAAATCTCAGGAGGCGCAAATTCGGGAAACAGCGCAACCAATGGGTCCTCTAGCCCAAAAAGCCCCTGATCCACCGCCAACCCAACGGCGGTGGCCGTAAAATTTTTGCTGCAAGAAAAAACCATGGGCGTGCAAGCCATGGTGTACGGCGCATACGCCCCCGCGGCAACGACAAACCCGTTGGCGGTCAACACAAAATTGTGAAACTCATGCCGCGCCATGGCGTCCAGCAAAAGCAAAACGCTCCCGCTCGGCAACCCGCAGCGCTCGGGCGGCGTCAAGGCTAAAAAATCGGACATCTTTGATCCCTCACCACTGTTTTCGGCACATGCAAGCATCATATTGATGCACCAACTAAACGCTGAACAAGGTCGGCGGTCTTAAGCCGCCGGCAGGCGGCGAAGTCCGCTTGAAAGGCTCATGCCGCATTCCTGCGCGGCCTGCACCGCCTGCCGGGGGCTAAATCCTCGCCTCCTTTTGTCCAGTGTTTTGCTGCCGCATCAATAACACAATCGGGAAAGCCGGACAAGCGCCGCGCTATCCCTTTTTCTGCCGCTGATCCTCGCCAAATAGATTGACCGCGATCATTCTTCGGGCGTCGGTTAGGCGGGACACCAGCCGCTCACCGTATTGCTCCGACAGGGTTGGAAGATCCAGATTGGTGGTGACAATCAGCCCGCGGCCGTGGGTCAGACGGGTAGAGATAACGGCAAAGAGGCTTTCGGCGGTTCGATTTCTCCATAGCGGCTCGGTGCCGAGGTCGTCGATGACCAGCAGGTCCACATTGTCCAGCAAACGCACCTGATTTTCCTGCCCAAACCGAAAGGCTTGCACCACCTCATAGGCCGTACACAGCGCGGCGGTATACCCCCGCCCAAGCACGGCATTGGCCATGCATTGGGCCAAAAAGGTTTTGCCCGTGCCCACGCCGCCGCAAATCAGCCATCCGCACTGCGCCGCGTTTGGAAATTCCGCCGCATAGGTCTGTGCGCGGACCAAAACGCGCTGCATATGGGCGCGGGGGGNGGGGGGGGCGTCCGGCGTTCGTGGCGTATCTGGCATTTGCGGCGCGGCGGGAGGCTGCGATGCGTACAGCTTCGGCGGCGTGCTCGGCGTCTGCGGCATGTTCAGCTTCAGCGGCGTGCCCAGCGTTTGTTGCACGTCCAACGGCGGCACACCCGGTGTGCCCGGCCTGGGCTGCGCGCCTGACGCGTCTCTCACCTCCGGCACTTCCGCAAACCGCGACAGACAAAAGTTTTCAAAGGTAATAGCGGGGTCGAGTCCGGATTGCTCCAGTGCGTCCTGCATCATCAACTGGCGAACACAAGCACACAGTGTGCCCTCGACATATCCGGTATCTCGGCAGCGCAAGCAAAGCGGTTGCGGCACAAGGCTTTCGGTGGCAACGCCCAGCCGCGCAAGGCTGGCGGTTTGGGCCTTTCGCGCCGCCTGAGCCTTTTTTTTGCACGCCGCGCGCCCGGCCTCGTCGACGGCCCGAAGCAAGGCCAAATTGGCCGCAACGGCGTTGGCCTCGCACGTGGCATACGCGTCGTCTTGCATCAGCGCCGCGAGCACCTGTCCGCACCGCGCCTGTTCGGCCTCCCGTCGAGCCTGTAAGCGGGCCAAGATGGCTTGAAGTTCCATTTCTACTTCCTACTCTGAAAACTGTGGTTGCGCAGCATTGATCATCGCGCCCCGCATTCATCACTTATCATTTTTCATTCAACGCCGACCCATAGCGCCATTGTTTTCGGTAAGGCAAACCGGCCGCTGAACGCCTGGCGAGTTAATGATGAATGATTCGGCCCTTGAGGTACCCGCTGATTAATGGCTGGCGCACCCCCCTGAATCAGTGGTTACCGAGAGCCCAATCCCAATGCATGCCCTACAGCGTAAACCGCTCCCGCAGTTCCTCATCCGTATACGTGCGCTGCTGATAATTAACATGCGTGCCGGCCTGTGCGCCCTTTGCCGTTGCACCACCCTGTGCGCCAGCCGCAACGCCCGCACCGGCCCCTGCACCGCTTTGCGCGCCCACTGGCGCAAATCCTGTTCGTGCGCCTCCGCCCCCCACGCCCGCACCGCTTTGGTGTCCGGCTTGCGCCGCCCTTGCCGCTTCCGGGGAGGCCACGCCCGATTGATGCCAGCCCGCCAGCAGTTTATCCACATACCGCAGGGGCGCTTTGGTGCCCACGGCGTAGCCCGCCGCCAGCAGAATCAGCTCCGGCTCGAAGCGTTTGCGCCAGCCCTCGTAGAGCGTCACCTCGGCGGGCGAAATCCGCCGTTGGTGGCCCATGATGTCACAGGCTTGCAGCAAGCCCTCTTCCAGATTTCTGCGATGCCCATAATAGGCGTCAATTTCCGCCGCCGTGGTGCAGCCGGATGCCGCAAGGCGCTCCAGCTCGCGCTGCCACGCTGCCATGCCGCCATAGCGTCGGGCCGTGGCTTTGGCGCTGGCCATCACGGCCGCATCGTCCAGCCCCATGTCCGCCGCCGCGCGGCATTGCTCCTCCACCGCAGGAAGCACGGTACCCGCCATGCCAAACAGCTTTTGCACCGACGCCGCCAACCGACGCCGTCCTGTGCGCTGCTCGGCTTGCGCCGCTACGCTTTGGCCATCCCGCGCTGTGGAGGTCATCAGGGACTCCAACACGCGATCCAAATAGGCCAAAGAGGGCTGCCGCGCCCCGGTGGTGTTGGCGCACGCGGCCAGCACGGCCTCGTGGGTAAATTGCCAATCCTGTGTCCATTTGCGATACAGCTCAGCCTCGTCCTGTGAGGGAATCCGCGGGGTGCCCAGCCGCCGCAACACCTCGGCGGCACCGCCGGTGGCACGCTGGGCGGTTTCCATTTTCATTTGGGCCTGTTCATTCGTTACGCCCGCCGCCCACCAGCCCTGCAAGGTTTTTTCCACATACCGAAAGGAAACCCGCCGGCCCACCCGGCTGTTGGCCACGGCATACCCGCACGCACACAGCACCATATGGTGTCCGGAGCCGGGCACCGCCGCCCATTCCAGGGCGCGGGTTAGTTCCTCGGGCTTGAGGTACCGATTGCCAAAACAGGCTTGCAAGGCCTGTTGAAAGGGTTTGTTGGTTTCCAACTTGGCGTCCAGCTCGGGGTCGCGCGCGTGGGTTGTGAGGGTGCGGGTGGGCAGATGCACAAACCGATACCCGCCGTCGGCCGTCTGTTGAAGCACCCCCCGACGCACCCAATAGGAAAGCGCCTCGGTGACGGTGGTGGGCTCCAGCTCCAGCATACGCGAAAGCCAGGCCAGCTCCAGCTCGGGCTGCCCGGCGTGCAGCGAGTGCTTTAAATACAAATAAACCTTGACATAATCGCCCGGTGCGGTGGGCATATATTCCTCAATAAACAGAATCTCAACAGGGATGCTATCGAAGAGGGATTGCTCGCGGGCCAAAGAAATGGTTTTGGGCATGGCGCCTATATCCTCCTCACCGGTTTTTTTATTCTCATCCGTTTTCGGCGAGTCCGCATAATCAAAACCAACAAAACCAACGCAACCGCGCTGCAAAGGGCAATTACCGCTGCCGTCCATTGCACGGGGCTGACCCACCACAGGGGCCATTGCTTTTTTTCGGTTCCCACGTTGGGGGAAAAGGGACTTTTATATGCCGCAACATCCCGCGTAGCCACCAAATTGGCGGTTAAAAGCCAGCGGCCGTTTTGGCTGTAGCTGACGGTACCCACCACTTGCCCGGCGGTCACCGGGGCGCGCAGGGTGGCCAGCGGAGGCTCGAAGGTGGCTTGAATGGATTCCATATTGGCCAGCAGCGCCTCAACGTCCTCCCGCGTGCCCATAAAATAATAGGGCTCATCCAGCTGGGCTTCCAGCTGAAGCTCGCCTTCCAGCAAATCATCCTTGGCCACGCCGGCAAGCTTGGTCATCACGGGGGTACGCTCCAGCTCGGCGGCCAAATCCACCGTACGATATTTGGAAAACCCAAATTCAAACATGGTGGTGGCTGAACCCCAACGCTGGGACGAGGTATCTTGGTAAACCACGCAAATCAGCTTGGTGTTGTCGCGCTCGGCGGCCGCCACCAAGCATCCGCCCGCCTCGGCGGTGGCGCCGGTTTTTACCCCAACGCACCCCTGATAGGCCAGGTTGCTGTTTTGATTGACGCCCAAAATGGAGTTGGTGGTAACAAAGGGCCGCGCTACGCTCATGTTGGTAGCGGGTATGGTGTGCTCCGCCGTGCCGACAATTTTTTGAAAAATTGGGTTACTCATGGCGGTGAGCGTCAACGTAGCCATGTCGCGCGCCGTGGTGTAGTGGTCGGCATTGTGCAAGCCGTGCGGGTTGGCAAAATGCGTGCCCGTCATGCCAAGCTCGGCGGCGCGGGCGTTCATCATTTCAACAAACCCCTTGACGCTGCCCCCAATATGCACGGCGACCGCCATGGCGCAGTCGTTGCCCGATGGCAGCAAGAGGCCGTAGAGCAGATCCTCCAGGCTGAGGGTTTCACCGACATTCAGCCCAATTTGCGCCGAGGAGGGGTCGGCCTGAATGACATCCGTGGTGCAAACCACCATATCCAGCAAATCACCCTTTTCCAACGCCAAAAGGGCGGTCATAATTTTGGTGGTGGAGGCCGGGTATACCTTGGCGTCGGCGCTTTTTTCAAAAAGCACCTCAGGCGTACCGTCGGGGGAAGCCCGGCCGCTGATCAGCATGGCATACCGCGCCGTAAGGTTGGTGGGCCCGCGCGGCGGCTCGGCCGTGGCGGATGCGTCAGTGGGGGAGGGGCCGGTATCCGATGACATAGACGCGCCAGAACCGGCAATCGACATCCGTGCGGAATCGGATACTGGTGCTGCGGAAGCGGTGGCAGGAACAACCAAGCCGCCCAGCAGCAAGACAATCAAAAGCCCCGCAATGATGCGGTGACGCAGGGCTTTGGGGGGTGTTTGCCGTGGCAATACCTTCATGGCCAAGGGCCTCCTTTGTTTGCGCCAGGTGTGCTTTCGGGTTGATTCCAAGTGTTTCCGCTTGGCGATTGTGTGGTTGGGTGCCGCCCGACGGCACCATGTGATCCTAAGGATATCAGAGTACCACAAAACCCAGGATTTCTCAACTGGCGGTTTGAGCAAAAATGAGAAAAAGCCGCCGTGTCAGGAAGGTGACAGCGGACGATTGCGGAGAGTGCGCCTTTAGGCGACAGGGCACCTGCACAACAGCAAGCGTGTGCCCGATGGCACGTCTTGGCGTAACGTGCGCGCACCTTTCGGTAACCACTGATTCATGGCTGGCACGCCATCCTCGGCGTCCTTTGGCCTCAAGCGGCATGGGGCAAAAACTTTCATATTTCATTTAATATTCATGTTTTTTCCACGCGCCACCTGAAACCAAAACCCGCGCAAGGATGGCGCACCCCCATGAATCAGTGGGTAATTAGAGGATTTTAGCGAAACATAGCGTATTAGATAATGTCGGGAGCTTTTTGCTTATCCGACACCCATCCTTCGTCCCATCAGAGGTGCCCATGACCACACGTGCGCGCATTGAGCAGCTGGAAAGCCAGATGCTTTGCCCCGAGGCCACGCTGTCCCGGAACACCCGGGGGCGGCTGCATCCCCTTGACCCCTGCGATTTGCGCACAGAGTTTCAGCGGGACCGCGACCGCATTTTGCATTGCAAGGCGTTTCGGCGGCTTAAGCACAAAACGCAGATGCTGCTTTCCCCTACCGGCGATCACTACCGCACCCGGCTGACCCACACCATGGAGGTGTCGCAGATTGCCCGAACCATTGCCCGCGCGCTGGCCTTAAACGAGGACCTCATCGAAGCCATTGCGCTGGGGCACGATCTGGGGCACACGCCCTTTGGGCATTCGGGCGAGCGCACCATGGACGCCTGGCTGCCCGGCGGGTTTGAGCACGCGCGCCAATCGCTGCGGGTGGTGGATTTGCTGGAAAACGACGGCGCGGGCCTCAACCTGTGCTACGAAGTGCGGGACGGCATTCTCAACCATTCGGGCGGCGGACTGCCCCAAACGCCTGAGGGTTGCGTGGTCAACCTATCCGATCGCATTGCCTACATCAACCACGACATCGACGACGCCGTGCGCTGCGGCATTCTGCAAGCACAGGATTTGCCCGAGGATTGCTTGGCGGTGCTGGGCCGCACACACGGGCAACGCATCGACACCATGATTCGCGATGTCATCAATGCCAGCACAACGCTGCCCCGGATTCAGCAATCCTCCACGGTGGGGCAAGCCATGGACGCGCTGCGGCAGTTTCTCTTTGCGCGGGTCTATTGCATCACCATCGACGAGTTTGAGGAACGCAAAACCGCTCATGTGATGAACCATCTGCTGGCGTATTATCTGACCCACGAGCAAGAACTGCCCGCTGCGCACCAAGGCAGAAACGGCGGTTCGCGCGAGCCTTCCCCTGCGTCGGAGGCCGGCTTGCACCAACCCATTATCCCCACGGACAACAGTTCTTTACACCAAGCTCCCCCCGCAAACAACCTGCACCAGCGGGTATGCGACCATGTGGCGGGCATGACGGACGGGTATGCGCTGAGCGATTTTGAGCGGTTGTTTTTGCCGATGCCGCTGCACTAGTGTGCCCAGTGCGCCCTTCCCCAGTGCGCCCTTCCCGCATTTGCTAAGCGCGTAATTGCTATTTCTTCGGCGTGAAGGGTTCCGCGCCGTCTTGCAATGTTCCGCCTGCGGCAACAACCACTTTCACGAACGTTCTTAGCGCGGACCATTCCAAGCCACCGCTTCAGGGGCCCCCTCCTCTTCCAGTAGCGGCCCGGGCATAGTGTCTGGTGGACAACGCATCGCCTTTATATACGTTGGGCGTTGCGGTCCAGGCCAACTACTGCTCAAAATGTATCGTCAGAGCACAAACCCGCGCTAACAACCCAAAACGCACCACAGGACACACTCCGAAAAATGACCAAGGATCAATTTAACGGAAAGGAGCACCCCCATGGACAATGATTTCGTCGCAAAAGTCAAAGCCCACAACGATCTTGCCCAGGTTGCGGCGGAATATGGCGTGGTGCTTAAGCCGGTGGGGCATCGCCTCAAGGCCCTTTGCCCCTTGCATCGGGATAGTGCGCCTTCCTTTTATATTCAGCCTCAGCAACAATTTTACAAATGCTTTGGCTGTGGGGCCTCGGGGGATGTGCTTAGCCTGGTGATGGCCATGGAAAAGCTGGAGTTTTCCCAAGCCTTGGAGCGTTTGGCCGAGCGCGCTAACCTGCCCATGCCCCAAACCGACGACACGGCGTGGCGCGAAAAAAAACAAGCACGTGATACCACCTTGGCGCTTAACAAGCTGGCCGCGCATCATTTTTATCAAACGCTGTATGCCCCGGAGGGTGCGCGCGGGCTGGAATACCTGCGAAAGCGGGGCATCAGCGACGCTCAAATTCGGCGGTTTGGCATCGGCTATGCCGGTGCCGGGTGGGAGGACCTGCTGCATGCTGCCGCACAACAGAGCTTTTCGGCGGACGCTGTGGTGGCCGCGGGGCTGGCGCAAAGAAATAAATCCGGTAAGGCGTATGATCTTTTCCGCGAACGCGTGATGTTTCCCATCATCGACGAGCGCGGCCAGTGCGTCGGCTTTGGCGGGCGGGTGTTGGACGATTCCCAGCCCAAATATTTAAATTCCCCCCAAACCGCGCTCTTTGAAAAACACCGGTTGCTCTTCGGCCTCAACCGCGCCCTAAAAATGCCGGGGTTAGACGAACTCATTTTGGTGGAAGGCTATATGGACGTCATTGCCCTGCACGGCCATGGGTTCACCAACGCCGTGGCCACGCTTGGCACCGCGTTTACGGCCGATCATCTGCGGGTGATCCGTCGGTTTGTTTCCAAGGTGGTGCTGTGCTACGACAGCGATGGCGCGGGCGTGAAGGCGGCATTGCGCAGTTTTGAAATCTTTCGAAACTCGGGCATTGCGGTTCGCGCCCTGCGGCCTACGGGCGGCAAGGACCCGGACGAGGTCATTCAAAACAAGGGAACCGCGTTCTTTGCAAAAGCGCTGGCCGGGGCGCAGAGCATGCCGGACTTTACCATGGCGTTAGCCCGCGACGCGCAGGACATGACCACCACCCAAGGCCGCGCCGGGTTTGCCATGGATTGCGCCGCCATTTTGTCGGGCATCGACAGCCCCATCGAGCGCGAGGAGCACCTTGGCCGTTGGTTGCGGCAGCTGCAAGCCGAAACCGGGGTTTCGGGGCAAAGCATCTATGAGGAAATCGCCCTCCAGCTAAAAAAACAGCGGGTGTCACCTCCCCCGGCTCCACGGCGCGAAACCCTGCCCGACCCTCCCGTATCTACGACCGTCCCCTCTGCCGAACGCAGTCTTCTGGCCATTTTATATGAAGGCGGCCACGCTGATTTTATGAATCGGCTGGAAATTGACGACTTTACCCACACCACCACGCGCATGCTGTTTGCCGCGTGGGCCGAGCAAGCGGGCGACGCGGCCGCCGTAGCGCTTTCCGATTGGCCGGAAGCGCTTCGCCGTGAGGCCATGGATATCCTCATCACCGAGGTTCCGGGCGATCGCACCGCGCTTTTGGCCGACTTTGCCAAAACCCTGCAATCCGGCCGCCGGCAACGCGTCCGCCAAACCCTAACCGCCCAACTGCAACAACCCGAGCTCCCCCCCGAACAACGCCGCGCGCTGCTGCAACAGGTGGCGCAGCTGGATCGGAACGAAAACCCCTGATGCCGTAAATGCCCCACGTCCACCATACACCGTAGGGGCGAACAGTGTTCACGCGCCGCAACACCGCGCGCCCAACACCCGTAGGGGCGAACACTGTTCGCCCGCCGCACCACCCCGTGCCTATCACAAAAGAAGGAGACCCCACGATGTCACAGGAAAATCAACTGCCCTTGGACGCTTTAATTGCCGAGCTGGTGGCCAGCGGCAAACGCAAAAACGGCACGCTGACCAACGCCGAGGTGGCGGACGCGCTGGCTACGTATCCGCTGGATCCCACACAAATTGAGGCCGTGTACGCCGAGTTTGAGCGGTGTAATATCAATGTCATCGATCATGAAATCGATGCCGAAATGGCTGCCGAGCCTGTGGTGGAAACCGCCGTTGAGCTGGCTCTGCCCGATGGGCTGACCATCGACGACCCCGTGCGGATGTACCTCAAAGAGATTGGCAAGGTGCCCCTGCTTTCCCCCGATGAGGAGTTGGAAATTGCCCGCAAAATGGCCGAGGGCAACGCCTATGCCAAAACCAAGCTGGCCGAGGCCAATCTGCGGCTGGTGGTGTCCATCGCCAAGCGCTACGTTGGGCGGGGCATGCAATTTTTGGATCTCATCCAAGAGGGTAACATGGGCCTGCTTAAGGCCGTGGATAAGTTTGATTACACCAAAGGCTACAAGTTTTCCACGTATGCCACCTGGTGGATTCGCCAAGCCATCACACGCGCCATTGCCGACCAAGCCCGCACCATCCGCATTCCGGTGCACATGGTGGAAACCATCAACAAGCTAATCCGCGTGCAGCGCACCCTCTTGCAAGAGATGGGCCGCGATCCCACCACCGAGGAAATCGCCAACGCCATGGGTGTTACCGAGGAAAAAGTGTTGGATATCCTCAAAATTGCCCAAGAACCGGTCAGCCTGGAAAAGCCCATCGGCGAGGAAGAGGACAGCCATTTGGGCGATTTTATCCCGGACGACGACGCCCAAGCCCCGGACGAAGCCGCCAGCTACGCCTTGATGCGCGAAGAACTGCAACGCACACTTTCCACCCTCACCGAGCGCGAGCAAATGGTGCTGACCCTGCGGTTTGGCCTGCGCGACGGCCGCAACCGCACGCTGGAGGAAGTCGGCCGCGTGTTTAACGTCACACGGGAGCGCATCCGCCAGATTGAAAACAAAGCCCTGCGCAAAATGCGCCATCCCACCCGCAGCAAACGGCTGAAGGATTTTGTGGAGTAAAGCCTTTTTGGCATTGCGGATACGACAAAGGATCGGTACCCATCCTGTGCAAATTCGATTAAATCCCCGGAAAATCCGAAAAAGAAGAACCCGCGCCAGACAAATTTTGTTTGGTCTATTGGCGGTTGTCGTGGCCGTTGTCGTTTTTTTTGTCTGCAATGGCGACGAAGCCCTGCGTGCGGCCTCCCGCCTGCAACCCAAGGCCCGGTATGGCCGCGAAACCCCGTGGGCGATGCACAAGGTTGCCGCGCCGCAGCTGGGCGTGCCCTCTTCGCTGACTGCCACCGACGTGCTGGGCAACGGCGGGCCGGATTTGCTGATCACTTACCCCAAGCGTGGCCGTCTCTTTATGGCCTTTTATCCGCAAAACCAAACGGATACATGGCTGCATACCACCATAGCCGTGCCAAAAATTAACGACGTCGCCACGTGGGATGTTACAGGAAACGGTCTGCCCGACATCCTGTGCGCCACGGGCACGGGCGTCACCCTGCTGGAAAACCCCGGCCTCATCCCTGCCCGGCGCGGCGAGTGGCCGGCCTCGGTTTTTCCAAAAAGCACGGGGAACTGGACGCATATTCAATCGGTGGGGTTGCTGGCCGCCACGGATTTTCTGTTGGTGGGCACGCAATCACCCGAACAAATGACGGCTGCTGTCACCCCGGCGCAGGGTTCTGCCGAATCGACGCAGGGTTCGGCCGAATCGGCACCAAACGCTGCCGAATTGTCATCGGCCTCCACCTCCCCGGCCTCCGCCTCGCCGAAACCAGCCAAAAAGCCAGAAACCCTGGTTTTTGCGCGGTTGGCTCCGCCCGCCGACGCCAACAAAGCCAAGGATTTGCGCAATTGGACGCTGGAAACCCTGGCCGGGGGCATTGAGGGCACGCTGCTGGATGTGCGCGGCTATGACCTCAACCGGGACGGACGGCAAGACGTGGCGGCCCTGATTCAAACCGCGACGGGATGCAGCTTGCTGTGGCTGCAAAACCGCGGCACCGAGCCCTGGCGCGCGCAATGGTTGTGGAACCTCAAGGGGGTTGCACGTCTACCCCGGCACATGCTTTTTTTGGATGGCGAGGAGGGCTACACCTTGCTGCTTCACGCCGAGCGGGCGTTGTATCGGTTGCAACCCAGCACCTGGGCCCCCTTGACGCTGGACATGACCATCGTCGCCAAGGAGCGCGGCGCCCAAGGCAAACCCGGCCCGCTGGTGCCGATTGATATCCGCCAGGAAGGCCACCTGATGCTGGCCGGCGGGCTGTCGGCGGGGCGTTGGGGGATGTCGCCGCAACGCATGGCGGTGTTTACCTTCTCACCGGACGAGCCGGACATCCCCAATTTCGGCCAACTGGCCGCCCCCATTAAATGGGGCGACGGCACCGGTCCGTTGCTCGACGGAAAAGGCGAAAGCTGGAAATTTCTGGCCGTGGACGACTTCAACGGCGACGGCTACGATGACCTGGCCGCCCTGTGCGTAGGCTATACCCGCCTGCGGCCCGTGTTGGAACTGGTCTGGTTCGAGAACCCAATAGCATCGGTAGTGCCGTGATTTGCCGCGCGGCAGATCCACGCTTGCCCCCACGACAAAAGGAGGCCCCATGTCCATCTACCATGACATCCTGCAAATTGCTGCTTTTTCCGAGCATGAACACCACATGCCGGATGCCTTTTTTTGCGACATGACGTTGGATAAAATTGTGGAAAACTCCTATGCCGCGTGGTGCGGAAGGCTACCCGGCACCACGCCGGAGGGGCGTGCCGAGTTTATTTCGCATGTGGCGCACAACAGCTATTGGACGGCGCTGCAACAGGGCGTTGCCGAACTTCACGGCACGTCAGAGGATATTACCGCCCACAATTGGGATCAACTTTCCCAGGTCATTCGCGCCCATCATGCGGATGGCGACTTCCATTGGCAAGCCCTGCGCCGCGCCGGGTACGAGGGCCTTATCCAGGATACCCCGTGGCAGGTTGGCGGCTGGTGCGCGCACACGCCCTTGTTTTATGCTGCCTATCGGATTGACTCTTACCTGTTCGGTATCAACGCCCATGCCATCGAGCCGGACACCGGGGACACGCCGGTTTGGCAAAAGCAGGGATTTTTGGGTGGCGGGCTGGAGGATTACGTCGGTCACATGCGCCAAAACATCCGTGCGGCCTTTGCGCACGCGCCCTTTTGCGCGCTGAAATGCGCCATCGCCTACCACCGCACCTTGGATTTCACCCGTGATGATCCCGCCGCCGTCAAGGCCGCCTTTGGCAAATCCGGGGGCGCGCTGACGCCGGAAGACCGTCTGCTTTTTGGCAATTATATTTTTCATCGGTGCTGTGAGTTGGCCTGCGAGCTAGGCGTTCCGCTCCAGTTGCACAGCGGCCTTGGCAAGCTGCCCGACACCAACCCCATGCTGGCCGTGCCCACCATCGCGCGGCACGAGAAAACCCGGTTTGTGCTGCTGCACGCCGGGTTTCCATGGCTGCACGAGGCCGCCGGAATCAGCCATAATCACGTTAACACCTGCGCCAGCCTGACCTGGGTGCCGCTGATCAGCCCCCACGCCGCGCGACAGGCGCTCAACCTGTTTTTGGATTGCGCTCCCTCGGTGCGCACCATCACGTGGGGCAGCGATTGCTGGACGCCCGAAGAGAGCATCGGCGCCCTGCGCGCCTGGCAGCAGACCGTGGCCCATGTGCTGGATGAAAAACTGGCCACCCGCACCCTAACCGCGCCCCAAGCCCTAAAGCTGGCCGAGCGCCTGATGCGCGGCAATGTGCGCGAGGTATATGGGATTGGATAAGGCCAGCCCATCCATTATGGAATTGGGCAAGGCTCTGCGTGGCCCCATCAAGAGCACACGAAGCCTTTGCCGAAGCTGGCATGGCCACCGTTGCCGCGGCGCTGTCTGCGAGGCATTCCACGAGCGTTGCCGAATCTCGCGTGGCCAAGGCAAAGGCATCCCGCAGACGTTGCCAAACCCTACACATCCAAGCGTCGCCCACGGTGTGCGAGAGGCTATCGAAAATCGCACCAGGCCAAATGATCATTGACCATGCCGGTGGCTTGCATAAAACTATAGATGATCGTGCTACCCACGAATTTGAAGCCGAGTTTTTTCATGTCCTTGCTGATTTGATCCGAAATCGGCGTGTTGGCGGGCATGCCCTCGTGGCGTTCCCAATGGTTGACAATCGGCTGACCGCCGACGTATCCCCACATAAAAGCATCCAAGCCGCCAAGCTTCAGCACTGCCTGCGCGTTGGTAACGGCGGCGTGGATTTTCAGCCGGTTGCGAATGATCCCCGGGTTTTTCAGCAGCCCGGCAATTTTGCAATCGTCATACGCCGCGATTTTTTGTGCGTTAAAATTGTCAAACGCGGCGCGGTAATTTTCGCGCTTGTTTAGCACGCACGACCACGAAAGCCCGGCCTGCGCGCCCTCTAAAATCAACATTTCAAACAGCTCGCGTTCATCGTGGCAGGGCTTGCCCCATTGGGTGTCGTGATACTGGCGCATCAGGTCGCCTTCCGAGTCGCCCCAAGGGCAGCGGCGGATTGTGGACATTGGTTTGTGCCTCCTTGTTGTTTGCCATTCGCGCCCGAAATGGCCATCGGATTTGCACCGGCCCGCCGGTGTTCAAGGGGCAGGGCATCATTCAGTGCCCTGTAAAAGCGCCATTACGCTGTCGAAAACCTCCCCAATTGCCTCGTGAATCACCAGATGCGCCCGGCCATCCATCGGCGTGGGGGATTTGTTAATCAACACCAAGTTTTTGCCACGAAAATATTGCAGCAGCCCGGCCGCGGGGTAAACCGCCAGCGAAGTGCCGCCGACAATCAATAATTCCGAAGCCGCAATGGCCTTCACCGCTGCTTGCACAACCACGTCGTCTAGGTCCTCGCCATACAGCACCACGTCGGGGCGCACCACGCCGCCGCACGCTCGGCAACGGGGCACGCCCTCGCGGCAATTTCCTTCGTCTAAAATGTAATCCAGCGTATGCGTTTTTTTGCATTTCACGCAAGACTGCCGCCAATTGGAGCCATGCAGCTCGTGCACCGTACGGCTGCCCGCTACCTGATGCAAGCCATCGATGTTTTGCGTAACCACCGCCGAAAGCAAGCCGCACGTATCCAGCTTGGCCAAGGCCAAATGCGCGGCGTTGGGCTTGGCGTCATGCGCGATGAGATTTTCCTTATAATAGCGAAAAAACAACGCCGGATCCTGCATGAAGAGACTATGCGAAAGAAGGGTTTCCGGGCTGTGTCCATACACATTTTTGGCGGCATACAGCCCGGCCTCGGAGCGAAAATCCGCGATGCCGCTCTCGGTGGACACCCCCGCCCCGCCGAAAAAAACGGTGCGTTTGCTCTGGCCAATCATCGCGGCAAGCTGTTCAATCTGGTTCATGCGGATTCCTTCCTCCGGGTGGGCAAACACTATTCGCCCCTACGGAAATGCATGGCGGCAGACGGTTGCGTCTGCGTTATGCCTGAACATCCTCGCACCCTTCCATCACGCACCCCCGCGCCGCGATAGCCGCTTCCAGCTGTGCGCGGCACTTGCTTTTTCCGCTGTCCGAAATCAGCGTAACCGTCACCGCCTTGCCCTGCGGCAGGGTTTGCAAAAAACCGTTGACCGTGGGCGGCACATGGCCCGCCCAGATGGGCGAAAACAACAGCACGCGGTCGTGCGCGGCCCAATCGATTTCCATCGGCGCAATGGCCCATGCACGCCCCCTCATGGCGGCCAAACACCCGGCCGAATACGCCTTGAACATACCCGGACGTTTGATGTCCCGAATTTCCGCAAGCACGGTATCCGACTCCGCCGCACGAGCCAGCGTTTTGGTGTGCCCCGTGTAGGAATAATAAGCCACAAGCGTTTTCATCGATTGACTCCTTTTCTCTTTGAAGTTTCGCCCGCCTTGAAATTATAAATCGGAAAGATCTGTTTGACAACCCGCACCGTAGGTTCAATGTGTGTCAAAATTTCCTCCATACTTTTGTAGGCCATGGGGCATTCGTCCAGCGTTTCGGCGTTGACGGTGGTGGAAAACACGCCCTGCATCTCTTTTTTATAGGCGCTGAGCGTAAAGCGCTGCTTAACCTCGCTGCGGCTCATTAGCCGTCCGGCACCGTGAGGCGCGGAAAAATTCCAATCGGGGTTGCCAAGGCCCTGGCAAATGAGGGCGCCGTCCCGCATGTTGATGGGAATCAGCAGCGTTTCGCCCGCCTGCGCCGATACCGCGCCTTTGCGCAGGATGCCATGCGCCAAATCAATGTAATTGTGGGTGGTGGAAAACCGAAAATCTTCCTTCAGCTTGCCGCCTTTGAGCACGGCGTCCGCAATGGCGCGGCGGTTTAGCGCCGCATACGCCTGTAGAATTTCCATATCGTGCAGGTAATCGGCCAGCAACGCGCCCTCGCAATAGGCCAGCATAGGGGGGATTTCGCTCGACCTGCCCAAGGCTTTGGCCGCCGCATTTTGGTAGTGCTGGGCCACCTGAAGGCCGAGGTTCCGGCTGCCCGAATGCACCACGACATACAACGCGCCCTCATCATCACGGTCGATTTCAATAAAATGATTGCCGCCGCCCAGGGTGCCAAGGCTAAGTGCCCCGCGCGCAAGGTTCAGCTGTTTTGCGCAGACAAGCTCGTCCAGCCGCGCCTCGTCGGCATAAGCGTGCGGCGTTTGGCGCACCGTCATGCCGGCGGGAATGTGATCGTGGATAAAGCTATCAAGCCGGGGCAAATCCACCCGCGCGGTGGTTAGCTTAACGGTTTCCATGCCGCAGCCGATATCCACGCCCACCAGATTGGGCACAACCTTGTCGCCGATGGTCATGGTGGTGCCCACCACACAGGCCGCGCCGGCATGGACATCCGGCAGCATGCGGATGCGGCTGCCCGCGGTAAAGGGTTGATCCAAAAGCGCTTGAATCTGCCCTTCGGCGCTGCTCTCCAGGGCATCGGTGAAAATTTTGGCGGTGTTGTATGCGCCGGTAATGGTAATCATGTTATCTCCCACGCGCGAAGTCTGTGTTCCGGTACAGCGCCGCGCATACGAAACGCGGTTAGAGATCATACCACGCCGGATGCGATGACCTCTCGCGGTGCTTCGCATTATTTTATTTCTTTAAAATCCAAGCCCTCATAAACCCGCGACGGGTTCCCTCGCACAATGCGGTAATGCTCCAGCCAATTTTGCATTTTTGCGCTGTTCTGCGAGGCTTGGTTTTTTTCCGTAATCAGCTGTTTTAGCCGCGCGACGGCGATTTGCTTGTTGCGATACTGGCTGCGTTCGTCCATCATCACGATGCTGTCCCCGGTGGGCTCGTAGATGGCGCGGATGGCGCTTTCGGTTTTGTTGACGTGCTGCCCGCCCTTGCCGCTGCTTCGGAAGGTTTCGTAGCGAACGCGTGCTTCGTCAAAGGTAATCGCGTCGGCGTCGGCGCACACGCTGACATCGACAAACCAATTCTTGCGCCCATGCTTGGGCCGAAAAGGGCTTTGGCACCGCCACAAAACCGAGCCTTCCAACCGAGAAATCGCCTCGTTGCCATGAAAACGAATCGACTTAAAGCACCCCGGACGTCTGCCGGGAGATTGCTCAATCAGCCGAATCGCGGGAAACTCGCGGCAAAAGGCATCAAACAGCTTGCTTACCGCAAGCTCGCATTCGTCCGGCCCTTGCCCGGAACTGATTTGAATGATGGGTGTATCCTCGCGCAAATTTTTCATCCTTTCGCTATAGAAAAGCGGGCAAACGTCGCCGGCACCAACAAAAACAACGCGCCGTCCGCTTCGCCGAAATGAAACTGTTCGCGGACGTAACACTTGTTCCCGCTTTTGGTCACCCTGGAAGAAGCAAATGATGCCGCCACATCTTGGTCACCATTGGCTAACGTTTCGAAGCCAAGGCTTTCATCCAAGTGAGTGCCGCTTTCCTGCCAAAACTGACGGCGCGGTGCGCTTCTTTTGGTCTTTTTAAGTTGATGCCGCAACGGCTGCCATCAAGGCCGCTTGCTGTGCCGCCATGGTGTTGAGAATGCCCGTGACAACCGCGGCCGTCAGCGCCTCGCCCGGCAGATCGTTTGCGTGCGTCGACGCAACCACAGCCGCGCAAAACAACAGCAGCGGTTGTGTATCGATGTAAAGCTTGCCGAAATCCTTTTGCGCGCGGAGGAAAGCCTGTGCTTCTTGCAATTCTGCCGCAAGGGCTTCGGGTTCCACCGGAAGCCCGGCCAAAACGCCCAGCATGGGCAAGTTGTAGGGGCTTTCCATCTTGATGCGTCGGGCGCGCAGGGCATTGCGAAGGGGAATGACGCGGGGCAGTGCTTGATCGGCGGCCCCGGCCAAAACCAACACCTGCGCCAGCGTCCGCACGCCGCCGCGCGACCGAATTTCCGGTTTAAGCTGTCCAAAAAGCACTTCCATTCGCGCCACGGTTTCAGGCACCGGTATGCCGGAAATCCCCATCATTGCGGCAAAAATATAGTCGTGCGCGCCGGTCAAAAACCGGTGTTCGACCTTCATGGCGTCATAAAATGCGCGGGTTTGCGCCACAATTTTGGGGTATTCCCCGTGCGACTTGTGTGTCGTGGCCCCGTGGTGCCCCGCGCGCAGGCCATGCGCCGCAATGTGGCAGGCTGCCATGACCGAAAATTCCGAGGCCTGCAGCTTGCTTTTTTTTAGCAGCGCATACACGTCAAGGGCATCGGCTAGTATATCGCAATCGCCGTTTAAGGCCAGCAGCGCGGTCACATACGCCATTCGAAAGCTCGAAAAAGCACCGGTTTTTTCCTTTAGCCGCGCGCGTTGCTCACGCATGGCGCCGACATCCATCGGCCGATCTGCCAAAGCGTACACCAAGGCCGCCATGCGTTTGTCTAATGCATCATGGCCGCGAAATTCTTTTTTGAGCGCTTGCGTGTTTTCGGTAAGCAGGGTCAGCGTTTGCTGCAATTGTACTTGCATAGGAGCTCCTTCCAGTACGCGCTTCACGCAGTAAGCGAGAAGGTAATTGGCGTGGCGCATTGATGCGACGTGCGTGCTCTTACACCCCGCTGGCGTCATTCAATTCAAACAAATTGCCTTCCGTGTCGCGGAAATAGGTGCAGCGCATTTCCCACGCTTCAATCGTCTGAGGCGGGCTTAAAAATTCCACGCCTGCGGCGGTTAAGCGCTGATAATCGCCATCCAAATCCTCCGAGGGAATCACCGCAACGATGGTGTCGGGCTGGGTGGCGGCGACAGGCCCGGCATACCCTGCAAACATCGTCATTGCGGGCCCGGTAAAATGGCAAAGCAGGGCGGCTGGCCTTCGGCCACGGCAAAGGAGGTATACGGCCCATTGCGGTCGCCCCACACGGGCACCAGTCCCAATTTTTCGGTGTAAAAGTCAAAGCATTTGCCATAGTCTCCACGTACCAAGATGCGGAGGGTGGTTTCGTTGAATTTCATTGCATTTGTCTCATTTTTTTCGCAGACATCCATCGTGCGCACCGCACGTGGGTCATTCACTGCCTCCATTATATCCGATTTTTGGAAGCGGCACAAGACATGAAGTTTCTTGAGATTCCCCGAAAAGAGCAGCAGTTAGGCGCAATGCAGATATCGGAGGGAAATGGCGGAGGAAAGGGATAGTTGAGGGTTGTGTGTTTTGGGATGCAA
>JGI994J12354_10001600_pt1 | contig 22884 bp, 23 predicted proteins | sample IntmicLarv3ML3BL_FD_12354 | JGI IMG/M metagenome (IMG submission 12354) | reverse complement strand
CAAAAGCTAATTTGCCAATTTTTGTTATTCCATAACCTTCAGTTTGTATGGCGCTCATTGCGCCACCAATCTGAAAATTTTTAACAATTTTTTTCATATTTTCTCCTTTATATAATTTAGGATATTCTTTTTTATTTAATTTTTAAATAGGATATAATAACTTCAGAAGTATTTCACAAAATCAAAAAAAAAGAGGTTTTTTTATGTTTCACTCAATTAAAGAAAAATTAATTTTAATTAAAAATCAAGAAAAAAACAAAATACATTCATTAATTGCAGAATATTTATTAGAATGTATTGAGAATAATAAAACACCAAAACTTAAAGATTGTACTGTGAAAGCTTTTTGTGCAGAATCAGCTATAACAGCTTTTGCGCAAAAATATGGTTATCATGGTTTTAAAGAGTTGTCAATTAGAATAAAAATAGAAACAGAATATTATGATTTTACAAATATTCATAAAACTAAAAGTTTATCAACCACATCTAATTACCGTTCTGTTATTAACTCCTCATTAAATTTAATAGATAATCAAGAAACAAAAATTAATAATTTCATTGCCGATATAAAAATAGCAAAAAATATTTATGCAATTAGTTGTTATCAACAATTAATTAATACAGAACTTTTTATTAGTGAATTGCAATTACTTGGATATAACGCTTGAATTAATTTACAAAGAAAATCAAACGCAGCATTCGTTAAAAAAATAAATAAAGATGACATTTGCATCATAGTTGCTTTTGGTTTAGATAACCAGTATGTTGTAAATTATTATAATTTAATTAAAGAAATCACCAATAACATTTATTTAATCTGTTCTCCGTCTCAAAAACATAAATTTTTAAAATTAAAGGAAGCATTTGTTATTGATTGTTATAAAAGGAGTAGTATTTTAGATAGTACAAGATCGATGCTTTTATTATATTTATTTTCAAATATTATTTTTCAACTATAATTTTAAAATAAAAATAATACATTATCATTTTTTGCAATAGTAATTTAAAAGTTTTTTAAAACATTTGTATATACAATTTAAATATTTTTATACAGATATTCATAATTAAGCAATATTATAATAATATATGGAAGGAAAAATTATAAAATATGAATATTAAATATACAAAATTTAAAGCAAACAAAAGAAAGGTAGAGGAATCAAATTTATCAATTGCTAACGGGTATTTAGGGATGAGATGTTCATTTGAAGAAGGTGTAATTTCAACTATCCCAATAATTGAAGGTACATATATTAATGCATTTTATGATTATTTTGATATCCAATATGCTGCAAAATATACAGGCTATCCTGACTTGTATCAAAGAATGATGCCAATTGTAAATATCCAAAATATCGAAATTTATATTGATGATGTTAGATATCTATTTGATGATAAACAAATTACAAATTACAGTTTAGAATTAGATATGAGCTCTGGAGAAGTTAAAAGAAATTATAAATTTATTATAAATAAAGAAGAAAATATAGAATTTAGCTTTAATAAATTATTAAGTCAGACAGAGTATGATCTTTTTTTACAAAACATTAAAATAAATTGTAATTTTAAAAAAGAAAAAAAAGTTGAACTAAGATTTCCACTAATTTTTAAAGAATTAAACATAGATAAGGGAATACCAAATGACCCAAGAATATTGTCAAATAACAAAGAAACATTTGTTTTACTTGATAAAAAAATTAATGATAATACAGGTGCAATAGTTTATCAAACATCAAGATCTAAGCAAAAATTTAATTATGCAACTAAAATAATGGGGTTAGAAACTTTTGATTGTAGCGCTAATAATGAGGGTTGAATTTTTAAAAAAACTATTAAACAACAAGAAATAAATATTTATAAAGTTAGTTGTGTTAATGAACAAAACTTTAGAGTTGTTAGTGTTGAAAATGCAATAATGCAAACTGAAAAATATGCAGTTAAAAAATATGATGAATATATAAATAATGCAAAAAAATATTTTCAAGATTTTTGAAACAGAGCATCATCACATTTTGGAGAAAAAAATCAAGATTTATTAGCTCCAAATAATTTTAATATGTTTCAATTATATACAAATGTTGGAAAGCTTCCATGAACTAATGTGGCTGCTAAGGGATTAACTGGTGAAGGTTATGCGGGACATTATTTTTGAGATTCAGAAATTTATATTATTACAGCATTAACTTTATTTGATGCTAAGCTCGCTAGATTAATGCTAATGTTTAGATACAATACATTAAACAAAGCAAGAGCGAGAGCAAAAATTATGACTCATCAAAAAGGAGCTTTATATCCATGAAGAACAATTAATGGTGAAGAAACCAGCACTTATTACCCAGCTGGTACAGCTCAATATCATATTAATGGAGATATTGCTTTTACGATTATAAATTACTTTAAAGCAACAAAAGACTATGATTTTTTATTTAATTATGGATTTGATATTTTAATAGAAACAGCACGTTTATGAGCTGATAAAATAGTTGTAACCGATGGAGTTGGTCACATAAATTCAGTAACTGGTCCTGATGAATATCAAATCATTGTAAATGATGATTATTGAACAAATTGTGTTGCTATGTTTAATTTACAACAAGCACATAGTGTATTTAATTTATTAAAAAAAACTAATAAGGATTTATGATCAAAAAAAGTTAAAGAATTAAATATAGTTGAATCTGAAATCCAAGAGTTTAAAGAATTGGCAGACAATCTTTATCATCCATATGATAAAAAACTTGATTTAAACCCACAACATGATAATTTCTTAAAAAGAAAACCAATTGATAAAGAATATATTGAAAAATATAAACCATTTTTAAGAACTTTACACCCTTTACAAATTAATACTTTACGAGTTACAAAACAAGCAGATGTTGTGTTAGCAAATTTATTTTTTTATAATAAAAATTCAAATCAAACAATGATTAATAATTGAGAATTTTATGATGCAACTGACACGGCAGATAGTAGTCTTTCAAAGTGTATATATGCAATTATGGCAGCTAGACTACAAATCAAAGACTATGGTTTTGAATATTTTAAAGAAACTATAAATCTTGATTTATATGATACTCATAAAAATACAGATCGTGGTTTACATATGGCAAATATGGGTGGAGCTCGTATGTTTGTTATTTATGGATTGTTAGGTATTAATGTTGAAGAAGAATATTTAGAAATCGACCCAAGATATAATGAAATTATTGAAGAATGAGATGTAAAAGTTGAATATCAAGGTGCTTTGTTAGATTTTGAGTTAAAAAATAAAATTTTAAAAATTAGTAATTTATCAAAAAAGACAATAAATTTAAAATTTCAAACGAAACAATATGTATTAGAAGATGTTAAGGAGTTTAAAATATAAGTGAAGTATCCTAAGTTAGTTATTTTTGATTGTGATGGCATTATTACAGAAACAGCTCATTTACATTATATAGCTTGAAAAAAAATCGCAGATGAAGAACTAAATATTTTTCTTTCCGAGGAATTTTTAAATAAATTTAGAGGCCTTTCTAGAACTGATAGTTTAGATATAATTTTAAAAAATGATCAAACTAAAATTGATTTAAGCGAAAAGGATAGGGAGCGTTTAATTGAGTTGAAAAACAATTACTATAAAACTTTAATAACAGATAAGAACAATGTAAAATTATTTTTACCAACAATTGAATTTATTAAAAAATTAAAAACTTTAAATATAAAAATTGCTATGGCATCAACTAGCCAAAATTCAAAACAATTATTAAAATTACATAATATTGAGTCGTTCTTTGATTATTTAGTTAATCCAAATGATATTCACCACCAAAAGCCAAGTTCAGAGATATTTTTAAAAGCTATAAATTATTTTAATTTTAACCCAAAAGAGTGCTGAGGAGTTGAAGATGCGTTTGTTGGTATTGCATCAATCAATTCTTCAGGGGCTTTTTCTATTGGTATAGGTGAAGATCAACAAGTAAAAGCAGCAAACATAGTGTTTGAAGATATTAATGATTTAGACTTAAACAAAATTTTAGAAACTTATGAAAAGTGAAATGATTAAACAAAAAACATAGCTAGTTAACTGAACTAAACTTATTCTGTCAAGTATAGAATAAGTTTTTTTATTTTAATTAAAGCATCATGTTTTTCATGATGTTTTTTTTATGTTTAATAACTATTCTTTTAAAATTATAAAATTGAATATAATCTATAACATTGACATAAACTTCTTGAAAAATTGTTAGATTGTTGTTGTATCATTCAGTCTTTAAAGATGAAAAAAATGTTTCACAGGCAGCATTATCTAGTGAGTTTCCCAGATTGCTTAAAGATATTAAAATATTATTTTCAAACAATAATTCTGAGCTGATATTGAATTATATTGAGATCCATTATCTGAATGAATGATTAAATTTTTATTTTTTAAGATATATCCTTCAGCCATATTTAATGTTTTTAAATAAATCTTATTGTCATTTCTCATTAAAATATTATATCCAATTATAAAACCAGTATAAACATTAAACATCTTTCATTATGCTTAAGAATGCAAATTTATTTTGACCATAAGGTAAATATGTAACATCTGTAACAAAAAGTTCTCCCTTGGCAAATTTGTTTTATTATCTATTAACAATGTTAGGGTATTTTGAATTTTTAACCTTAATTTCTTTTGGTTTTTTGTGTTTTTTCTTTCTGATTTTTGACTTTAAACCTAACGGTTTCATATATTTATAAACTTTTTTATTTGAAACATTAATTTTATAAAGACGCTGTAATGTAATATTAATTCTAGGATAGTCATATATTCCTTTATAATGCTTGAATATTTCATTAATTTTATCTGCTAAATTTTCATCAAATTTATAATAAAAAGATCATTTACCCTTTTTAATTCACCGATAATAACTAGCTTGAGTTGTTTTTAAAACTAAACATAAAAAAGATACTGATACAGTCTATTCTGTTATCTTCAATATATTTATATTTTATTTGCTGTTTTTTTTCGTAATCCTCCAGGTATTGATTGAACTTTTTTAGAACTTCATTCTCCATTTCCAAGAGCTTGGTTTTTTAGTTCAAGCACTTCTTTCTTCAGGGGATTATTTTTTAATTCATAGTCTATTTTGCTAATGTCGGTAGTTTGACCTTTTCTTGATGATATTTTTTCTAAATATTTAATTCCAAATTCTTCATATCCTAATGCTCATGTTCTAGTCGCAGAATATGAAACATTGTATTTCTTTGTTAATTTTTTCATGATTGTTAATTTATTTTCTTTAAAATTTGACATATAAAAATCCTCTCTATATAGATTATATTAGAATTTTTTTATTCTAACTCTATACATAGAGGATTATATTCGACTAGTTAACTGGCTATGTTTTTTTTTAAATTTCTTAAATCAAAAAAACTTTTTATAATGATTTTTATAAAGAATAATGAGTTTTGTTATAAAATACTGAACCAATAAACCCAAAAGCAAATAGGGGGATATTTAAAACCAAAAGTTGCAATCATGAGATGAACACTAACAATTTGATGTTTTTTTCAAAATCAATTCCATCAGTACATTTTTTTGAAATTATAATATGTATAGCATACATAAAAATATTAATGGGAACTACAAAAAGTAAAGTCCATCAATATGGGAATGGAAATCAAATTCCAAGTATAATAAGCCCAAATACTATTGAACCTACTCAAAGACCGCCAACTATGTATCCGCTTTTTGTTATGAAATCTTTTTTGTACTGATTTTTTGTTAACATAATTTTCTCACCTTCTTTTAAAAATATTTATTAAGCTGTTTGAGAAATTTTTTTTGAAGATTTAGCTTCTTTAGTTTTTAATTTTTGCTGTTTTTTTTCTTCAATTTTTTTAGCTTCTTCTTCTGTGGGTATGTAATCAGGGTCAAATTTTTTAAATGCAGGCATTTTTCCAAACACAATAGATAATATGATTGCAACACCAGCATTCATTAAGTTAGCTATCATGAATCATAAAAACCCTGTTCCTGCTCATGTTGTTACTCCCTCCATTTGTGAGTTAATTTGTACACTTAAAACACCTAATCAACTTCCATTTCCAATTGATTGAGCAGTAACTCCAGAAATAACAATTAGTGTCAATCCTAAAGCACTACTGATGCTTCCGGCGATAAAAGGGAATAGATACTTGGTGTTCACACCATAAAGGGCTGGTTCTGTAACTCCTAAATATGCTGCAACTACAGCAGAAGATCCGACTTCTCTAGATTTTGGATCTTTTCTGTTTAGAATCATTCATCCTAATACAGCACTTCCTTGACCGATTGCTTGAGCACAAACAGACATAAAGATAAAATCTCCTCCATATTGTGCAACATTTTGTATCATTATTGCATTTAAGAGGTGATGCATTCCTGTGATAACAAGTCCAGCATGTAAACCTCCAATAATCACTGCAAAAAAGTATCGAGCAATACCATCAGTTAATGCTCACTGGAATGCTAATCCAATCGCACTACCAACAATATATCCAGCAGGTCCAATTATAAACATTCCAATAGTATAACTTCCCAATAAAGTAACAGTTGGGACAACGATTTGATTAATTGTATTTGGACAAACTTTGCGAATTCATAAATTTAAATAAGCTCCAATTACACCAACACCAATGGCTGGAATAACTTGTGCTGTATACGCTATTCTTCAAGGATAACGCATAAATCCTCAATCAAATGCGACGTCATTTCCAGCATTTTCAAGTTGAGTGATTATATCTCAAATCCATAAACTCTCTAAACCATCATTTCCAAATACTTCAAAAACATTAAGTAATGGTGGAACCAATAATGAAAGACCAACAATAATTCCTAAAACTTCATTAGCTCCCATCTTTTTAAAGATACTTCAACAAATATGTACGGGTAATCACCAAAAACATACTTGAGCTGGGATTCATAAAAAAGCATTTAATCCATTAATGAATTGCGAAACTCCAACCATGCTTCAACCTAAAATTGCTTGTCCGTTAGCATCAAAGCCTATAAAATAACTTTCAGAAAATTGTGCTTCAAAGATATTTCTAATTCCTAAAATAATTCCTCCCGATACAAGAACTGGAACAATAGGGATGAAAATATCTGACATATAGTTTAAAAATCTTTTAAATCAATTTTGATTTTTATTAATCACTGCTTTTATTTCACTTTTATCTATTTTTTCAAGTTTAAATTGAGAAATAAACTTGTTATAGATATCTTGTACATCAGGTCCATAAACAATTTGAAATTGTCCAGAAGCTGTAAAAGTTCCTTTGACACCTTCCATATTTTTTATTTCAGATTCTTTAAGTTTTTCAAAATCTTTTAAAACGACACGTAAACGCGTAATGCAATGAGTTATATAAGAGATATTTTCAGCACCTCCAAGTGCTTGTGCTAATTTATCTAAATAATCACTAGTAATTTTATTAATTAATTTTTCTTTTGCCATGATTATCTATTAATTATTGCAAAACTTGCAAAATCTCTTTCTATGTTAGTGATTAATTCACTTCCCGGTTCAAATCCATTGTTATCCTCATTTAACTCTCCTCTATAATAGTCGTTTGAGAAATCAACTCTTAAAAAACGTCTATCTCCTATTTCTCCAAAGTTTGATGTGGGACTATTAGCACCATCAAACATTGAAATTGAAAAAGTTCTAACATTAAACATAGAAAGATTATTTTCATTCAATGTTGAAGTATAAGTATTATTAACTAATATGTATTCATCAACAGGTAAAATTTCTACAAGTCTATTATATAATGTTTCTGCTGTACCTAATTGACGAATATCATCTTCGTTTAAATTGATCAACTCTGATAATATTCCAGTTTCTCCAAAACGGATCATAAATTCCTGTCCTTGACATGCAACAACATTTGATGTTGCAAAGACAGTGATTCCAAAACTGGATAATACTCCAAGTAATTTTTTCAAAATATTTTTTCTCCTTTCATGGCAGTTGCCTGTTTCTATTAAAACACTTTTATACATTTTTTTTGGCTTGATAAAAAAAGAATTAAAATAAGTTGACTATACAGATTTAATAAATCTTTGCATAATTGATATTAAAATTTTGAATTGTATATTTTCTTTCAAAAATTTCTATAATTTGGTCATCTTTTGAAATTACAAATCCATAGATAGTTGGTGTTAATTCTTGAGTTGTATTTAAAATTTCTTGATCAAGTTTTGTTGTTGGACACATACTGATGGTATTGATTTGCATATGCAAATCAATACCTTGTTGTTCAAAACATTCCATCAAACTTTTTTGAATTTCTTTAATATCTATATCCTTAAATTTTGGTTTATAAATATAAGAATTTGTGTATAAAACGGGTTCATTTTCATGGTTATAATAAATTTTTCTAAAACCAAAAAAATTATCCCAATCATGAATTGTAATAAAATCATTTTTTGATAAAATGGATTTTAAATCATTATCCTTAATTATTTCAATTTCTTTATTTTTATATTCAGTTGTTCCAATTGAAGTTAATTTTAGTGAATTAATATGAGAATTTATATAATAGCCACTTCCTTTTTTTGCTTTTAAAAAATTTTTATTTAATAACTTTGTTAAAACTGCTCGAGCAGTAGTTCTTGAAACTTTGAATTTAGTTGCTAAAAAATTTTCGCTCGGTAAACTTTGATTAATATATTTATCACTTTTAATTAATTTTAGTAAATACGTTTCTATTTCTTTATTCATCTTTAACACCTCTAATTTCAAAATATATTTTTTTAATCTACGAGTATTATACATAATAACACATTAATTAATATTTTATTTAATGAAAGCAGTAAATTTACTTGCATAATGCCACTTGTTTTAACTCTTTTTGAATTTTTTAAAAGTTGATATATAACTAAATATATTCATTGTTTGAGAAAATGAATACATAAAAAAATTATTTAGTATATTATAATGATTTGTTTAATAACCCAAACATAATACCAACCATGAAGTGATTTAATAAACAACGATAACAAAAATTGTATGTGTTGATACTTATACTAGAACAATTAGATTTATAAATGAACAGGGTGAATTTGCAAATAAAAGTTATTAGGATTTGTAAAAAATAATAGTTTATGTTTTCTTATTGAAGATAGGTTTTTTTGGTTTTAAAAATGAAAAAAAATATCATAAAAAAACTTTATAATTAAAATAGTAAAGAGGAAGCGATATGCATAAATTAGAAATTAAAGATTTATATGTCAAAGTTGATGAAAAACAAATTTTAAATGGTATTAATTTAACGATTAATTCTGGTGAAATCCATGCATTAATGGGACCGAACGGAAATGGTAAATCAACTTTGTTAATGACTATTATGGGTCACCCAAAATATGAAGTTATTAAAGGTGAAATTTTACTAGATGGACAAGATTTGTTATCATTAAGTGTTAATGAACGAAGCAAAGCTGGAATTTTTCTAGCAATGCAAAATCCTAAAACAATCCCGGGTGTTTCAAATTTAGAATTTTTAAAATATATAGTTAATGCTCATAGTGAAAAAAAACAAAAATTTAAAGATGTTTTTGCAAATATTAAAACACAAGCACAAGAGTTAAATTTTGATCTATATTTAATGAAACGTTTTGTTAATGATGGTTTTAGTGGTGGAGAAAAAAAGAAAAACGAAATTCTTCAATTAAAATTATTAAACCCTTTATTTAGTTTGATTGATGAAATAGATTCTGGACTTGATGTTGACGCTTTAAAAGTAGTTTCAACTAATTTGAATAATACTCATCAGGGTATGCTTATAGTATCGCATTATGACAGATTTTTTAAAAAAGTAGTTCCTAATTTTGTTCATATTATTATTGATGGAAAAATTATAAAAAGTGGATCTGAAGAAATTGTTGAAGAAATTAATAATGAAGGATACGCATGAGTTAAGGAGAACAAATAATTGATTATAAATTTACAAAAAGATTTACAAAAAAAAATAAATCTAAGTGGAAGTGATAAAAAAATTATACTTTTTTCAGAAAGTGATGGCAATATTGATTTTGTCATCGAAGAAAATAGTGACATTAATTTAACATTATTATTTTTGCCATCTAGTAGAAAAACTGATTTTTTGTATAATATTATATTTAATTTAAAAACTTCTAGTAATCTTAAACTTTTCATTGCTAATTTAAGTAACATAAATTTTGTTGAAAAAATAAATATTAATTTAAATGGTGAATTTGCAGCTGTTAATTATTATAGTGCTTGCATTTTGAATCAATCTATACAAAAAGACACTTATGTTACGATTAAACATCTACAAAAAAATACCTATTCTAATATAAAAACATATGAAATTATCAAAAACAAATCCCAAAGATTTATTAGGTGTGTTAGTGACATTGTTAATAAAAGTGTTGGTAGTGAAGCTCATCAAGATTTACGATTATTAGTGTTGGATAAAGAAGCAAACGCAGCTTCTGATCCTGTGTTATTAATTGATGAAAACGACATTATTGCAAGTCATGCTAATGCTATTGGCATGTTAGATCCAGACCAGTTGTTTTATTTGCAATCCCGTGGTTTAAATGGCGAGCAAGCACGAGAATTAATAATAAATGGGTATTTTGAGCCAATTTTTCATAATTTAAATGATAAAACGCTAGAAAAACAATTAAAATATTTTTTGAAAGGAATGATTTAAATGAATTTTAAAAATCAGTTCCCATATTTTCAAAATAATCCAAAAGAGATTTATCTTGATGCTGCAGCAACATCTCTAAAACCTAAATGTGTTTTAGATGCTGAATATGAATATAATGTAAAAATCGGAGCAAATACACATAATAATCTTTTTGATAATGCATATATTGCAAACAAAATTGTAGATGATGTTAGAGTTGCGACTGCTAATTTTATTGGAGCAAAAAATAGTCAAGAAATTGTTTTTACAAGTGGGGCCACTCACGCATTAAATCAAATTGTTATGGGGTTAAAAAAAATTTTAGAATATGGTGATGAAATTGTTCTAACCAAGTTAGAGCATTCTTCAAATTTATTACCATGAATTATTATTGCAAAAGAAAAAAAAATAAAAATTAAATATTTAATCTTAAAAAATGATGGATCTATTGATATTGATTCTATCCATAAAATTATTACAAAAAACACAAAAATCGTTTCTTTTGCTAATGTTTGCAACACAATGGGTGCTGAAAATGATGTACCTTTAATCGTTGAAAAAATAAAACAAATCAATTCAAAAACCATTATAGTAATTGATGCAGCTCAAGCTATTGGTCATTCTCTTACAGATGTTAGTGTTTGAAAGATTGATTGTCTAGTTTTTTCAGCTCATAAAATGTTTGGTCCTTTTGGCTTGGGTGTATTATGAGCAAAAGAAACAATTTTTGAAATGATGGAACCAATTTTTTATGGAGGAGGTAACAATGCAGCTATTGAGTTAGATGGCTTTCGTCTAGCAAAAATACCTTTTAAATTTGAGGCAGGAACTTTAAATTTAAGTGCAATCTTCGCCTTTAAAGCCGCACTAGAATTTATTCAAAAAATATCTATGCAAAAAATCATTGAGCACTTAACTAATCTAAAAATATATTTAAGAGATCAGGTACAAAAATTAGATTCTGAAAAATTTGAATTTTACAACTTAACATCACAGCAACCATTATTTTTGTTTAATGTTAAAGGAGTTAACCCGCAAGATTTTGGCGCATTTTTGAATAAACGATTTAATATATCAGTTAGAGTTGGAAAACATTGTGCTCGTTTATCAAAGTATGTGATTAAAACAGAATCATCAATTCGAGTGAGTTTTTCAATTTATAATACTAAAAATGATATAGACACTTTAATTGAAGCTCTTCAACATGCTGATGATTGAATTGATTCAGTTCTATAAAAAGGAGAACTTATGATTGATAAAAATGATAAAATCGCTTTACGACAGATAATGCTAGACCATTATTTAGATCCAGATAATAAAGGGATTAGAAAAAATCTCGGCTATATTAAATACCAAGACTCTCCAATATGTAGTGATGAAATAAATGTACAAATTATTATGATGGATAATAAAATTGAAAAAGCATGTTTTGATGGAACAACTTGTGCTATTAGTGGTTCAGCAATTGATATTTTGTGTGGGCAGATTAATGGCAAAACCAAAGAACAAGCCTTACAACTTTTAAATAATTATCATAATATGATTACTGGTCATAAATACAATGAAGAAGATTTAGAAGAGTTAATTATTTTTAATGAAATTTATAAACAAGGAAATCGTATCAATTGTGCTTTATTAGGAGCAGAAGGAATAAGATACATTTTAAAAAAAGAGGTTAAATAATGAAAAAATTAAAACAAGAAAAAGATATTAAAAAAATTTCTAAGTATAAGTATGGTTTTAACGAAGGAGAAACATCAATTTTAAAATTGAATAAGGGATTAAACCAAGAAATAATAAAAGAAATCTCTTTGATTAAAAAAGAACCTGAATGAATGCTTAAGTTTAGATTAGAAAGTTTAAGTAACTTTTTTTTAATGGATCAACCAAATTTTGGTCCAGATTTAAATTTTATTGATTTCCAAGATTATTTTTATTACACACAAGCTACAGAAGGTTATGTTGATAAATGAAATGATTTACCAGATAATATTAAAAAAACATATGATAGGTTAGGTTTACCACAAGCTGAAAAAGATTTTTTTGCTGGAATGAATGTACAATGAGATGCTTCCCCAGTTTATGAACAACTACAAGAAAAAATTAAATCACTTGGTGTTATTTTCACAGATTGCGACACAGCTCTACAAAAATATCCTATGTTATTTAAAAAATATTTTGCACAACTGGTTAAAAATAATGATAATAAGTATGCTGCTTTAAATAGTGCAGTTTGATCAGGAGGAACTTTTATTTATGTACCTAAAGGCGTAAAATTAGAAAAACCTTTGCAAGCATATTTTAGAATAAATTATCAACAAGCTGGTCAATTTGAACGAACATTAATTATCGTTGACGATGATGCGAAGTTAAATTATGTTGAAGGATGTACAGCTCCAATTTATTCAAAAGATAATCTCCATGCAGCTATTGTTGAAATTTTTGTAGGAAAAAGAAGTCATGTTCGTTATACTACAGTGCAAAATTGGAGTGATAATGTTTTAAACTTAGTAACAAAACGTAGTTTAGTTGATGATGATGGACGTATGGAATGAATTGATGGAAATATTGGATCAAGAATAAATATGAAATATCCATCATGTATTTTAAAAGGAGATCGGTCACAAGGAGATACTATTTCTATTGCTGTTGCTAAAAAAGGAGTTTATCAAGATGCTGGAAGTAAAATGATACATTTAGGTAAAGAAACTAAATCAAAAGTTATTTCAAAATCAATCACATTCCAAGGAGGTACTGCAAATTATCGTGGTTTAGCATATATTGGTATCGATGCTGTTAATTCAAAAGCTCGTGTTGAATGTGATACCTTAATCTTAGATAATCAATCACATTCTGATACTATTCCACAAAATAAAGTACATAATAATCAATCTCAAATTGAACATGAAGCAACAGTTTCAAAAGTTAGCGAAGAACAGTTGTTTTATTTAATGAGTAGGGGCATAAGCGAGCAACAAGCATTAGAATTAATTGTAATGGGTTTTTTAGAACCATTTACAAAAGAGTTACCATTAGAATATGCGGTTGAATTGAATCAATTAATAAAAATGGATATGGAAGGTTCTGTTGGATAAAATGAATATATTTTGTCAAGTATACACTATGTTTATTATAGAGATAATGAGTTATATAACTCATTATCTCTATTTTTTTGATTAGTTAAAAAATATTGAACACATGGTGGTATTTTAGTTTTTACTCTAATTCTAGAATAATTGTAAAAATCAATATAATTATCAATTGCTAATTTTAATTCTTTATAAATTTCAACTTTTAATTGTTGTTTTCATTCTTCTTTTAAAGATAAGAAAAATATTTCACACATTCCATTGTCAACTGAATTGGTTGTATAAAGAAAGTGGCATTACTTATATAAAAATGATACAATGAAAAATAGATAGTTAATAGGTATATAACTTATAACTTTAATTATTTATAATATTTGATTCTAATGAATATTAACTATCGGAAAATGAAAGGATATTGTTGTGAAAAAAATATTGTGTATTTTTGGCGCTGTAGCATCAATAACTTCTGCTACATCATCAGCATATTTTGGAATAAATTCTAGTAATTTCATAGTAGATAATTTTACTGAAAGTCATAATCAAGAAAAAAGCAATATTTCAATACAGTTATCAAATTATTTTGAGCATGTTTCAGATAAACAATTTAATTATGCTCGAAATATTTCAACATTTAATGATACATTTGTTTTAGATTATATAGAATATGAAAACAATTTTTTATTTATAAATTTTGAGAGATTAGAAGAAAATATTGCAAGCAGCAATGAATTAATTTCCATTTTAAAACAAGATGAATTTAGTTATCAATTAAATAGCGCATTTCAATTGGGGATGTTTGAATATGTTGGTAATGGTGTTGGGCACATTCCCTATGAAGAAAAAGCTCAACTAAATACTTTTCAAAAAGAAATGCAAAAAAATGATAATAGATTATCTAGAAATAATACAAGTTGAGATTTATCTCCAATAAATGGGGGAAGATGATTTACACGCTGGTTTTGGTTCGGAACATTTGAAATTGATTTAAATAACTCCATGACTAGATCTTTAATATCTTTTTTATCAGCAACAGCTCTTATAGTTAATAATCGTACTGTACAAACCAAACTTCTTACTGTTTTTCCTAAAGTGGGAGCAATAATCATTATAATATTAAAAGTAATTGCAACTTATTTAATTTTAATAGCAAATAGGTTTAGAGAGGTTAATGTCGGAAGAGGAATTACATTTAGAGTTACAATTATATTTGTTCATAGTATTAGAGCTCGTTAAATATAAATCCACAAATTAAAAAAACGATAAAATTCCATTTTCTGAACAAATATTTTGCTCTTTTTATTGGATTAATCTTTGTAATTCCTACATCATCTCAGTATGATTTTTTTTCAAATCTTTTTTTAGATTGAATTCCTTTGTCATTCATAGGTTATGCAATAATAACAAATTTTAGTTCTGATATTTGTTTAATAAGAAATATTTCAAGTTTAGATTGTATAAAAAACCAAAAAAAAGTTATTAAAATTTTTTGAAGTACAATATGATTGCTAAACATCACTTCATTATTTTGACAATTTTTAATTAAATGAAACGAAAACATAATAAACACAGAAAAACCACGTGATAAGTATATAAGAACAGTTTTTAATTTAAAACTTTTTAATATATGCACAATACTAGAGTGTATTTTAATAATTATTTTAGTAGTATTTTTATCAGAGTTTACATATATATGAAAGTATTGATTAATTGCCGTTATTTCACTGATTATTTTTATTATGATAATTATTGATATAAAAAATAATGTTAAATTAATTAAAAAATTATCATCATATTCATCTATTAAAAATCAAAAAAAAGTTATTAAAATTTTTTGAAGTACAATATGATTGCTAAACATCACTTCATTATTTTGACAATTTTTAATTAAATGAGATGATGAATCAAATGAAACTGAAATTAATCTAAATTGAGAACATAAATATTCATCAGTTATTTAATTTTTTATGTTAATGACTAGTTTTATGGATATCATTATAAAGATTAAATATATAAAAAAACAAAGATTATTAATTTAATGAATATATTTTGTCAAGTATACACTATGTTTATTATAGAGATAATGAGTTATATAACTCATTATCTCTATTTTTTTGATTAGTTAAAAAATATTGAGCACATGGTGGTATTTTAGTTTTTACTCTAATTCTAGAATGATTGTAAAAATCAATATAATTATCAATTGCTAATTTTAATTCTTCATAAATTTCAACTTTTAATTGTTGTTTTCATTCTTCTTTTAAAGATGAGAAAAATATTTCACACATTCCATTGTCAACTGAATTTCCAGGTTGAGATAATGAGATAATTAAATTATTTTTCTTTGCATATCTCTTCGCAAAACATGATGTGTATTGAGAATCATTATCAGAATGGATTATTGTCTTTTGGGTTTTATCTCTAAATTTTTCAGCAAGATCTAAAGTATCTTTATATATTTTTGTATCATTATTTTTAGAAAGAATGCGTGGAACTATAAAACCTGTTATGTCATCTTTTATAACGCTAAGATATACAAAATTTTATTAAGAGGAATATATGTTACATCAGTCACTCAACATTCATTTTTTTCAAATATATTTCATTCGCGGTTAACTAAATTTTTGATATTACTTACAACTTTTTTTCTTTAGTTTTATGAAACATTCTTTTAACTCTGATGATTGAAAATAACCTTAAAATGCGCATAATTTAATAAACTTTTAATTCACTAACATTAATACCTCTATTATTAAGAATAATTGTAATTCTAAGATATCCATAAATGCCGTTATAAAATTTATAAATATCTTTTATTTTCTTCGTTAATTTCTCATCGAATCTAATTTTGAAAATTAGTTTTGTTTTGTAATTCATTGATAATAGTTCTTGCATGTGATGTTAAAAATTAAACAAAGATTTTTAACTATAAATCTATCTTTATAATTACCAACTACCAAATAAAATAATTTTAAAATTATCACCACCTTATTTAAAAAAATTTAAAGATAAATATTTTTAAAATGATAGAATTAATTTAGAAAGAAAATATTTAGGAGGTTTTTTAAGTTATTTAGAGGAGAAATTTAAAAAAGAACAAAAAAATGTCTTTACAAAATATTTCTTTCATTACTACAATTAGTTGGCAAAAACTTTTATTAAGTACATTGATATATTATGAGTCATTAATTTTGTAAAAAACATAATTTTTGCATAACGTTGAATATTTATCAATTTGTATTTAATTTAGCAAAAGTATCAACTATAATTTACCTATTTTTTAAAAATATAGCTAACTGATAATAATTAGATATATTTTTAATAAAAAATTAATCTTCAATAATATGAAGTAAAAAAATTAGATATTTTAAAATAACAAAGAACTAAATCAATAATTACACAAATAAAATAGTTGTAATCATATAATTTTATTTCAGATATATTGGTAATGAACAAGAATTATAACAATGTTCATAAATTGAATTGTTATAAAATTGAATTTAATAAAGTATGTTTAAATGATGTAATAAATTTAAAAAGTGAATATTTTTTATTCATCTTTTATTTTAAATAGTTGATCTTTAATAACAAAATTATACACTTTGCGAAAGAAGGGAAGATATGAAAACAGAAATTGTTGATAAAATTAAATCACTTTTAAATCAGCTTAAAATATATATCAATCAAGATGGTGGCGATATGGAATTTGTAGCTTTTAAAAATAAGATTGTTTATTTACGTTTATTGGGTAATTGTGTTGGATGTGGTTTGACAGATATAACTTTTAAAGAAGGTGTTGAATCTATTCTAATTGAAGAATTTCCTTATGAAGTTGATGGAGTTGAACTTGCAATGTAGTTCACAAAACCAAACATATGTTTTTGAAAATATAGTAAAATTAAATAAATTAAAGGAGTGATAATAAAAATGATTAAAATAAATTTTTCATATTCACAAATAGAAAATGAATTAAAAAAATTAGATAAACAAAAAATTAAAAAAGTACATGCAATGATAGAAGAAAAAACCGGACCAGGTAATGATTTTTTAGGATGAGTTTCATGACCAGAAAATTATAACAAAGAAGAGTACAAAAAAATGAAAGAAGTTGCAAAAAAACTTCATGATGAAATTGATATTTTATTAGTTATTGGTATTGGAGGCAGTTATTTAGGGACGAGAGCTGCTGCTGAGATGATAAATGGATTGTATTCTTCTAAAAAAGTTCAGTTAATTTATGTAGGAAATACAATCTCTTCAACATACACTCAACAAATCTTAGACTATATTAAAGATAAAGAATTTGGGGTTGTAAATATTTCAAAATCAGGAACAACAACTGAACCGGCGGTTGCTTTTAGAATTTTTGAAAAATTATTAGTAGAATTAAAAGGTAAAGAAATTGCGAAAAAAAGAATTGTTGCAGTTACTGATAAAGCAAAAGGTGCATTAAAACAATTAGCTGATGCAGAAGGTTATGAAACCTTTACAATCCCTGATGATATCGGAGGACGCTTTAGTGTCTTTACGCCTGTTGGTATTTTCCCGCTTTTAGTAGCAGATGTTGACACAGACGCTTTGTTTAAAGGTGCATTAAAAGCTATGCATGAATTAAAAAAACTAGATAACTCAGCTTATCAATATGCGGCTGCACGATATATTTTACATACAAACAAAGGCTATAAATATAAATGCGAAACTTTAGTTTCATATGAAATGCAAATGCAAATGTTTAACGAATGATGAAAACAATTATTTGGTGAATCAGAAGGTAAGGATGGTAAGGGTTTATTTCCAACTAGTTGTATATTTTCAACAGACTTGCACTCTTTAGGGCAATTTATTCAAGAAGGAACAAAAAATATTTTATTTGAAACAATAATTGATATAAAAACACCACCAGTTGATTTGTTTGTTCCTGTAAATGAACAAAATTTAGATGGATTAGACTACTTAACCAAAAATTCTGTTCATAAAATCAATCGAACTGCGCTTAACGGTGTTATTAATGCTCATGCTATTACAGGAAAAGTGCCAAACATTATTTTAGAGTTTGAAAAATTAGATGCAGAAATGTTTGGATATGCAGCATATTGGTTTATGAAAGCATGTGCTATGAGTGGATATTTATTAGAAATAAATCCGTTTAATCAACCTGGTGTTGAAGTTTATAAAGAAAATATGTTTAAATTATTAAAAAAACCAGGGTATTAATAATATATTTAAAAAATAAAACAAAGATTAACGATTTAATCTTTGTTTTTGTATTTTGGTAAAAAAAATAAAATTAAATAAATTTTATGGTTGTCTATTTTTATTTTTTTATTTAAAATTAATATGGTGATAAAATGATTTCTACAAACAATTTAAAAACATTAGTTGAACAACAAAAAAGATTAGATGAAACTATATCTAATTCAAAAAAAATTATAGCTAATACAGAAATAATAACTAAAAAAATTATTGCATTATTAGTAGAATTAGGAGAGTTTATAAATGAAGAGCGTTCATTTAAATATTGATCAAATAAACCATCAAGCGAAAAGTCTACTCTTCTTGAAGAATATGTTGATGGTATTCATTTTATGATATCTTTAGGTATAAATATTAATTTTAATTTTAAAATTTATGAATTTAATTTTATTAAAAACGATATTATTTCAGCATATATTTTATGTTTTGAAAATATTTTGAAATTTAATAGTAGAAAAGATGAAGATAATTATAAAATAATGTTAGATTCTTTTTTTTCAATAGGAAAAATATTAAATTTTTTAGAAGAAGAAATAATAGAGGCATATTTTTTAAAAAATAAAATTAATTTTATAAGACAAGAGAATAATTATTAAATAGGAAGGTTTGTTTATGGATAAAAAAAATAAAGTAAGTGATTTATATAAATATCAACCATCAAATCCTTTAGATCCTAAAATACCATCATTAAAAACAGATTTATCTGAATATATTACAAATACTAATGATAAAGAAAGTGATTCTTTTAAATTTGATAATGTTTTAATTAATGAAGATGAAACATTATTAAATAATTTTAAAAAACCAAATCAAAACACTAAGCAACCAATACTAATTAAAGACCTTTCAATCCATACTTCATATAAAAACATAAAAAATAATGTTGATGATAAAAATAATAATGTTATAAATCTAGATTCTGAAAATTTTAAATTAGCAGCTAGTACTGTTATGCCTGACCCAAATAGTCAGAACAGCCTTCTTAAAAAAACAACTTCTAAAAGAATATATGGTGAAATTATATCATATAAAAATGTTAAACAAAAAATGATAGATTTAAGAAAAGACGTTAGAAAAGTTTTGTTAAAGGATGAAATAGAGCAAATTGTCAAAAGGTTTAAACATAGAATTATTAAAATTTCTACAAAATCAGTTATTATTAAAGAAAAAAAATATGGATATGAATTTTATAAAAATAATACAGACGGTAGATATTGAGTAATTGCTTTAAAATTTGAAGAACCATTTAATCCAAAAGATAAACAATATCTTACATTTTGACGAGGAAATTCGTTCATTGGTTATGGTTTAAACACATTAACAGAGTGCTTAAACAAGACAGAAGAATTATTCACAACAGGGGTAACGGGTAATGTATTTTCTCGAGATTATGTAATTAATTGATTAGAAGAAAAGAAGCGTTTTATAACAGCTGGAGAACCAAAATCATTTACATGAAAAGAATATCAAAAAATTGTTAGTTGATATAAATTAAACAAGATTTGAATTCATGTAAAAGAACAAAAAGTTAAAGATTATGAAGATATTATGGAAGAAATTAAACAAAAAAAACTTAAAGGAGAACTTATTAGTCCACTTCTCACACTACAAACAAAATTAATAGACCCCCCTAGAAAAGCTATAAATATATATGCATATCCAGTTAATAAACTAGAATATAAAGGAGATGAATATGTAAAACCAGAGAATAAGTTATATCAAATCGCTTTTTCTTTTACATAAAAATATGGAAAAAATAACATCAGTTAAAAATCGAATAATTACAACATTAATTTCATACAAAGAAAAAAAATATCAATTTAGTGAAAAAAAATATCTAGTTGAAGGAATAAATATAATTTATGAAGCGATAAAAAATGAGGTAGTAGAATCAATATTAGGAACAAAAAAATATAGTACAAAATTTAAAAGTTTTAGCAATTATATTGAAATTAATGATAGTGTTTCGCAAAAAATAAGTGATTTAAAAAATACACAATCAATTTTTGCGGTTTGCAAATTTAATCAAAAAGAAATATATAAAGATAGTAATATATTAATGTTAGATGGAATTCAAGATCCTGGTAATTTAGGAACGTTGATTAGAAGTGCGCATGCTTTTGGATTTAAAAATATTATTTGTTCTGAGGATACAGTAAGTTTATATAATCCAAAAGTACTGCGAGCAACACAAGGTAATCATTTTAATATGTGAATTAATTATGGAAAATTAAAAGATATTGTTAATCAATTCAAAGCAGGTGATTATAAAATTATAACAACAGATATAAAACAAAAAAATAATAAATTTAAATTAGAAAATTATCAAAAAAACAAATTTATTTTAATTTTAGGAAATGAAGGTAATGGAATAGCACAAGACTTGGTGGAAATGGGAGATGAAAATATTTTTTTACCTATGGAAAACGCAGTAGAAAGTCTTAACGTCGGAGTGGCAGGATCAATTATTATGTATAAAATTTACAACCAGAAATAATAAAGAGGTAAAGAGTATGAGAACACATAAAGCATTTATAAATAACGAATTTATAGATAACAACGAATGATTGGAAATAATAAACCCATCATCTTTAAAACCAGCAGGACAAGTAACCGCCCTTAAAAAAGAAGATATAAACAAAGCATATCTTTCTGCAAGAAGAGCGCAAAAAAAATGAGAAAACTTAAAACTTATTAAAAGAATTGAATATGTAAATAAATTTAAATTAGAATTATTAAAACAAAAAGGTATTATTGCAAAAATAATGAGCGAAGAAATAGCAAAAAGTATTAAAGAATCAGAAATAGAAATAGAAAGAACAGCAGAAATTATAGATTATACAATTGAAGAAGTAAAAAGATTAAATCCACTGACCATGACAGGAGAGGGTATGGGAGCAGAAAATAAGATAGGAGTTTTTTCGAGAGTCGCTAAAGGAGTTATATGTGCTATTTCACCATTTAATTATCCAATAAATTTATCAATATCAAAAATTATCCCAGCTCTTTTAACTGGTAACACGGTCGTTTTTAAACCAGCTACTGCTGGAAGTCTTTGTGGAACTTTTTTAGCTAATTTGGCTATTGATGCTGACTTTCCTGAAGGTATCTTTAATATTGTTACTGGGAGAGGAAAAGATATCGGAGATTTTATAACTTCACACCCTGAAATTAATATGATATCTTTTACTGGTAGTGTTGGTATTGGGAATCATTTAAAAAAAACAGCAAGTACATCAGATTTAGTTTTAGAATTAGGAGGTAAAGATCCTGCTTTAATTTTAGATGAATATGATTTAGAAAAATATGCGAATGAAATTATTGGCGGTGCATTTGGTTATTCTGGTCAACGATGTACGGCTATTAAAAGAGTTTTAACTAGTGATGTTATTGCAGATAAATTAGTTCCTATTTTAAAGCAAAAAGTAGAACAGCTAAGTGTTGGTTTTCCAGAAAATAACCCTAATATAACACCACTTGTTGATGTAAACTCAATTAATTTTATTCAAGAATTAATAGATGAGGCTAAATTTAAAAAGGCAACTATTATTTGTGGAGATAAAATACAAAACAATTTAATGTGACCAACATTAGTTGATAATGTAACAATTGAGATGAAATTAGCCTGAGAAGAACCTTTCGGACCAGTTTTACCAATTATTAGAGTTAACTCAGTTGATGAAATGATAAACATCGCAAATCAATCAAATTTTGGTTTACAAGCTAGTGTTTTTTGCCAAAATATAAATCAAGCTCTAACTGTAGCAAACCAACTAGAAACGGGAACAGTGAATTTAAATTCTCGTCCTCAAAGAGGACCTGATTGCTTTCCTTTTTTAGGTATAAAAGATTCAGGTGTGGGTGTGCAAGGTATTAG
>JGI994J12354_10001599_pt1 | contig 22891 bp, 23 predicted proteins | sample IntmicLarv3ML3BL_FD_12354 | JGI IMG/M metagenome (IMG submission 12354) | reverse complement strand
TATTCTTCCCATCACCGAAACAGCACGTAAAACCTCGGATTCTTTGCTGAAAGGTGAAAAGCTCAGCCGCACTGTTCCGGTATCAACAGTCCCTGCCGTTTTATGTGCAGCCGGCGCACAATGCAGCCCCGCACGCACGGCAATGTCGTGTCTGCCGAGCTCTTCAGCCAGCACATCGCAGTCAACCCCATCAATGGTGACTGACAGCACCCCTGACTGGAGCTCAGGATTACGTGCGCGAAAGAGCTTTATTCTTGAAATATCCATTAATCTGTCTGCCGTGATAGCCATCATCTTCCGCTCGTGATTCATAATTGTATCCAATCCCCGCCGTCTGACATACCTCACGCCCTCAAGAAGACCTGCAATCCCCGGAACGTTGTGGGTTCCTGCCTCTAATCTGTCCGGCAGATAGTCCGGCATATCGCTGCTTATGCTGTCGGAGCCTGTACCGCCCGCTATCAGCGGCTTGGCTGTATTTGAGCATATCAGCACACCTGTACCCTGCGGACCAAACAGACCCTTGTGTCCGGCCATAGCCACAAATTTTGCCCCAAGGGAGACAAAATCCAGCATGACAGACCCGGCAGACTGCGATGCATCAACAATAAGAGGCACCCCTTTGTCCCTGCACAGTTTTGCAATCCGCTCAATAGGAAGGATGAATCCAAACACATTTGATGCGTGTGTACATATTGCACAGGATGCACCGGACAGCTTTTCCGCAAAGGACATAACCGCCGCTTCCTCATCAAAAAGCGTTGATTCCGCTATCCTTATATTTGCTCCGATTGCATGAAGAGGTCTTGTAACCGCGTTGTGCTCATATCCGGAAATAACCACATTGTCACCTTTATTTACAATGCTGTGTATGGCGATATTCAATGCATGTGTGGCATTTTGAGTAAAAACGACTTTTTCCAAATCATCTACGTGAAATAGCTCTGCCAGTTCACTCCTGCACTTGAAAACAGTGTCAGCGGCGAGCATAGATGCCCTATGTCCCCCTCGTCCCGGACTGGCCATAAAACGCATAGCATGTAAAACAGCTTTATACACACTTTCAGGCTTTTGCAGACTGGTTGCCGCGCTGTCTAAATATATCATAAATCTCTTACCTCGCTGTATTCTCCCGATGGTTCTTTTCGGAAAGTCCTGTCACAGCCGAGGCCGGAGCTTTTCAGTTCATATAACGCCCTATCCAGATTACGCTCAGAAACTTTTACACAATGTGCGCAGCCCCGGGTGGTTATTCCTTTTGGAGCCTTTGTAACCGTTGCTGTAATCCCCAGTCGCTCAAGCATACGCGCACTTCTCTGTGCATAGGTCAGAGACCGGCACAAAACCAGATATTGCTGCATTACTAATCTCCTCCCGTCAGTATCATGAAAGACAGGAGAAAGCAAAGCACCTCCCGCTGTCTAAACCATACTATGCCGGGAGGCACTTTACCGCTACACTATAAGCGCTACTGCGTGAGCCGCTATTCCATCTCCGGAGCCGGTAAACCCCAGATGTTCTTCCGTTGTGGCTTTCACATTCACAAGCTCTGCATGAATATCAAGAACACCTGCGATGTTCTTTGTCATTTGAGGAATGTAGTCCGCCAGTTTCGGCGCTTGAGCTACTATAGTCGAGTCTATATTTTGAATCTTATAACCCATAGTACGAAGCCTATCTCCGACTTCCTTCAAAAGCATCAGGCTATCCGCACCGGCATATTGGGGATCTTATCAGGAAATAACTTCCCTATATCTCCCAGAGCAGCTGCACCCAGCAGAGCATCCATAACTGCGTGCAGCAGCACATCAGCATCCGAATGTCCCAATAGACCTTTGCTGTATTCTATGCGCTCACCGCCAATTATAAGGGGTCTGTCAGATACAAGCCTGTGAACATCATAACCGTGACCAATCCTCATACACCATTCTCCCGGCTGTCCAGAATAATCTGCGCAATCATCAGATCACGAGGCGTTGTAATCTTTATATTCTCATCTGAACCTTCAGTCAGCCTGACCGGAACATCCAAAAGCTCCACAGCCGAGCAGTCATCAGTTACTTCAAGCTCATTTTGCATCACATAAGTGAGAGCCGCCTTAATAAGTTCAGGCACAAACACTTGAGGCGTTTGAACCGCTTTTGTCGCGGCTCTGTTTGGTGTCTTTACCACCACATCACCTTTAACGATTTTCACTGTGTCTTTTATGGGAACTGCCGGTGCTGCGGCTTTGTGAAGCGATGCAGCATGCACGGCACGCCGCACTACTTCTTCTTCGACAAGGGGTCTTGCCCCATCGTGTATCGCCACAAGCTTAGCCTTTGTTGAGATTTCGCACACCCCAGCCAAAGAGGATTCCGAACGGTTTACTCCCCCGCAGACGATTTTTGTTGCTTTTTCTATGCCGTAATCCCTGCAAAGTTTTGCCACGTCCATTATCTTTTCCTGTTGTGTGACCACAACTATCTCATCTATACATTCGCAGGCATCCATCGCGCACAGTGTTCTGGCAAGAATCGGCATTCCGCCGAGTTCAAGCATCATCTTGTCGCCACCCATTCGCTGAGAGCTTCCGGCTGCGACAACTACCGCCGAACAGAAGGGTCTGCTTTTGTCTATCATAAAGGAGTTAAAAGGCATTTTGCACCTCCAATAATTAAGGTCGCATACACGCGGGCATAAGCACCGCACGACACGACCTGAATGTTACAACGCCCACTTACGGGCACATTTTCTAGCTGGCTGAGATTGCAGTATTCAGACGTTCTTCAACCTCTTCATAACTGGAACTCTGAGAAAGCACGAGTTCGGAAATCAAAATCTGCTTTGCGGAATGGAGCATTTTACGCTCGCCTGTTGAAAGCCCCTTGTTATTGTCGCGGCTGGCAAGACCTTTAACCACGGCTGCAACCTCCATAAGGTCACCGCTTTTGATTTTCAGCATGTTCTCCCTGTAACGCTTGTTCCAGTTTTGAGTCATATTAATCTCAATCTCCGGAATAGCATTGATTATATCCTCGGCTTCAGCGTGCCCGACAATAGGTCTCACGCCAATATCACCGCTTGCGTCTATGGGAATCATTACGAGCATTCCTCCAACTGGAAGTTTTAAAACATAGTACTCCTTCTCGGAGCCGTTCACTTTCCGTTTTTCAATCCCGTCAATAATTCCTGCGCCGTGCATGGGGTGAGCTATTCTGTCGCCGATGTTGAACATACTGTCCTCCAAACTATATCAAAATATCATTCTTCACTATATTATGGTTAAATTATACACGTTTTCCTGCAGTTTAGCAAGCAAAATAGAGTAATCTTGTATTTTCCGGTAATTTCTACACTGTATTTGAAAATATCAGCGCCTTACAAGTGTTTAAGGCGCTGATACAATACTGTTATTTAGCGTGGTAGTGATTACTCTTCTTCAGATATTTCCGGCTGGAGACCTGTGGCATCGCCTGTCTCGGAAATCTCGTAGACAAGAGCATCTCCCTCCTGTACAGGTGCGGAAACCTCTTCCTCCGCTGCGGGAACAACAGGTGCCGGTTCCGGCTCGGACAGAGCACGTATGCTAAGAGAAATCTTCTGATTGTCATTATCAATTGCTGTGACTTTCACATCAACGGCATCGCCAACACTGAGAACCTCTTCAGGCTTTCCGATGCGGCGGTTTGCAATCTGAGAGATGTGGATAAGTCCGTCCACACCGGGAAGAACTTCAGCGAACGCGCCGAAGGGCATAAGCTTCACAATCTTAACGGGAGCAACGCTGCCGACCTCGTATTTCTCGGTGAACATGGTCCACGGATTACGACCCGGATCCTTGTAACCCAGAGAAATCTTGCGGGCTTCCTTGTCAAAGCTGATTACATATACTTCAATCGCATCTCCGATTGACACAACATCAGAAGGACGTGCAATACGGCTCCAGCTCAGCTCGGAAACGTGAACCATACCGTCTATTCCGCCGATATCAACAAAAGCGCCGTATGCTGTGAGAGATTTCACAACACCGTTATAGCGCTTATTGACTTCGATTCCGCTCCAGATTGCATCTGCTTTTTCTTTACGCTCCTGGAACTGGATTGCGCGGATTGAGCCAACAACGCGGCGACGACTGCGATTGACCTCTGTGATTTTAAGCCTGACTGTCTGCTTTAGCAGAGTGTTCATCGGCACTTCTTTGCCCAGACCGGTCTGAGATGCGGGCACAAATACACGCACGCCTTTTACAGACACAACCACGCCGCCCTTGTTATCCTCTGTCACGATACCTTCAACAGCAGTGCCCTCTTCCTGAGCAACCTCGATATCGCTCCAATGCTTAACAGCATCAAGACGCTTCTTTGAGAGCATAACAGTGCCCTCAACATCATTGACACGCACGACGGAAGCTTCGATCTTGTCTCCGACTTTTATAATATCATCAAGCTTAATGCTGGGATCATCTGTAAACTCAGATACGGGTATGTAGCCCGAATGCTTTGTTCCAAGGTCAACGCTGATTTCTGTCGCTGTAATAGCGGCAACTATACCTGTTACAGTTTCCCCGTTATATATGGTCTTGATAGAGTCTTCCAGCAGTTCTTCAAAGGTCTTTTCAGAATCCGGCTTCTCTGCTGCCGCAGGTACCTCTTCAGGTGCCTCTTCTGCTGCCACCTCTTCGGCAGGCAGTTCCACTTCGGAAACTTCCTCAGTGACTGTTGTCTCTTCAGCCGCAACTGGTTCTGCTGTCATCTCTTCAATCTTCATCTCGTCGCTCATCTTTTGTTTTACCTCCTTCATAATCCACGCGGGAGCAGAGGCTCCGGCGGTGATACCGATAGTATCAGCCTTGTCAAGCAAAGCAGTATCCAGGTCCATCGCACCTTCAATGAAAAGCACATTGTCGCATAGTTCGCTGCAGATTTCGGCAAGATGCACACTATTGGCGCTGTGTCTGGCACCTATGACGACCATCGCATCGCATTCTGACGATAGCTTTGCCGCCTCATTTTGCCTTAAGGACGTAGCACTGCATATTGTATCAAAAACTTTTATGTTTGTACACTCTTTTTTTAAGATTTTCGTGCACTCTTCGAGATTTTTCTTCGTTTGCGTGGTCTGAGAAACCACTGTAATTGGCACCGAGCAAACTTCAGAATTATCCTTTATCCAATTATTTACATTGCTGGAATTTAATAGCACCACATGCTCCGAACACCATCCGCAAATCGCTTTAACTTCCGGATGTTCAGGGCTGCCAATAATAACCGGAAATCTACCCTCCCTCTCTGCTTCGGAGACAATCTGGTGAATCTTCGCCACCTTCGGGCAGGTCGCGTCGACAACCCTGTGACCCTTCTCCTTCAGTCGGTCATGTATCGCCTTTGATGCCCCGTGTGAGCGGATAATAACTACCTCTCCTTCGGGAATTTCCTCTGGAGATGCGGCAACAGAAAGCCCCTTTTCCTCCAGTTTTTTTACAACAGCATCATTATGGATAAGCTGCCCGATAGACCAGCAGGGGCTATTCTCAAGAGCCTCTTCTGCCATTTCAACAGCCCGTTTCACTCCAAAGCAAAATCCGGCACTTTTTGCCATCACGATCTTCTTCATGGCATTTCGTCCTTAAGCCCGTATATTTTAGACATCAGTTCTTCAGCCATCTCGGAGTCACTCTTTCCGCCGCTTTTATCGGCATAAAACGGCGCGCCTATCCTTACATGNACTCTGCTAAACAGTCTTTTCTTCGACGGAATATATACCGGTACAAGGGGAACATTCAGCTTTGTTGCCAGGCGCACCGCGCCTGTTTTTGCCGCAGTCGCGTTTTCCTCAGCCACTCTTGTCCCCTCGGGAAACATCATTATTTTGCCCTCGGATTTCAGCACCTTCATCGCTGTGCGGATGGCATCGACATCATTTGCCCCTCTGTTCACAAAGAAAATACCCGCTTTTGCCAGCACCCATCCCACAATCGGGATTTTTGATATTTCCTTTTTTGCCATAAATTGCAGTTGGTAGTTTATTCCGAACCCAAATGCTACAAAGAACGGGTCAATCGCAGCCGAATGATTTGCGCACACTATCGCGGCACCTTCACGCCTGTTTTCACGTCCGGAAACTTTATATGGGTAAATAAGAAAGAAAAGCGGTCTCAAAATGCATACTATAATTTGGTAAAGACGGTTCATGGTCTATACCTCTCTGTGACAAGTTTGCAAATCTTATCAGCACTTTCTCCAAAGGTATCTCCTGTGTTATCCAGCCAAATTGCATCCTCCGCAGGTTTGAGGGGCGCGGCTGCNCGGCTGCTGTCATTCTGATCCCTATACTCAATATCGGTAAAAACTTCTTCAAAGGTGGACTCAATACCTTGATTTTTCAGCTGGTTCAGACGCCTTAGAGCACGCTCCTCACTTGAAGCTGTAAGGAATATTTTCAGCTTTGCATCAGGAAGAACAACTGTGCCGATGTCTCTCCCGTCCATTACCACATGGTGCTTTTTCGCAAGGTCACGCTGCATATCCATCAGGAACCCGCGCACCTCTGCAATAGCAGATACATCTGAGGCGTAAATGGATATTTCCGGCAGTCTGATTGTGTCGGATACATCCTCTCCGCCGAGCATCATACACTGTTTTCCCTCGCTGTCATAGCAAAGCTGAATATCCAAAGACGGCAGCATTGCCAGAACTTTCTCTTTGTCTTTTGAGTCAATTCCCGCTCTTTTTGCCGCAAGTCCCACGGTGCGGTAAATCGCCCCTGTGTCCACATATATAAAGCCGAATTTAGCGGCAACCTTTTTTGCCAGTGAACTCTTCCCTGCTCCTGACGGACCGTCTATAGCCACTGAAAAGAAGCTGTCACCCATTAATAATTTCCCCGTTTCTTACATGTCATTTCAATATGCCGGCGGTTTTACTCCGGATATTCCAGAGAATTTGCCGCCGTATATGCTGTTGACCACGCTATCTGGAGATTGAAACCTCCTGTATATGCGTCAACATCTATTACCTCTCCCGCGAAGTACAGTCCCCGTACAATCTTTGACTCCATTGTTTTGGGGTCAATTTCTTTTGTACTTACTCCGCCGGAGGTTATTATCGCCTCACTTATAGGTCTGGGTTTTGATATATCTATGCGCAGATTTTTCAAAATACCGAGAAGCTCACGCCGCTGCTCTTTTGTAATAGAATTCACTTTTACACGCGGATCAATACCGCTGAGCTCCACCGCAACAGGTATCAGCTTCCTTGGAAGCAGCTCGCCAAGCGCGTTTATAAAATCGCTGTTTTTAAATTTATCAAAATCAGATAAAAGTCTTTTATCAAGAGTCTGCTCATCTATTGCCGGTTTAAGGTCAATCGTAATATGGTAGCGGCTCTTATCAAAATCACGCATGTGGGCTGATGCCGAGAGAATAAGAGGACCGGAGAGCCCAAAATGCGTGAACAGCATCTCTCCAAAATCCTTATATACCTGCTTGTCATTTTCAAAAACTGTTATAGCAACATTTTTCAAAGATAATCCCATAAGTTTTGCGCAGATATCTCCCTTTGCCTCAAGAGGAACAAGCGATGCTCTTGCCGGTGTCACAGTATGTCCAAGCCTTTTGGCAATTCGCCACCCGTCGCCTGTCGAGCCCGTAGCTGGATATGAGGCACCGCCTGTTGCAATGATAACATTGCGGCAGGCAAGCTCTCCTTCTGTTGTCTTAACCGACTTTATTACACCATCGGATACAATTATATCCAGAGCTTTTACTCTCTTAATACCAACTCCGCTGTCAGACATATATTTTTCCAATATATCCGCAACCTCATTGGCACTGTCAGATACGGGGAAAACCCTGTTTCCCCGCTCAACTTTGAGTTTTAACCCAAGGTTTTCAAAAAGCTCCATTGTGTCCGTCGGAGACAGCTTGTTAATTGCCCCAAACAGGAATTTTCCATTCTGAGGCACATTCGCCATAAAGTCCTTTACATCACAGGCATTTGTCACATTGCAGCGCCCTTTTCCTGTTATGCGGAGCTTTCTTCCCACCTGTCTGTTTGGTTCCAGAAGCACTGTATTAAATCCGCGGCATGCGGCTTCTGCTGCTGCCAGCATTCCAGCCGCACCACCGCCAATTACTATTGTATCAATCATCAAGGGTCTCATACACCTCGTGTTCACTCCATATACTTTCCAGGCTCTTGAATATCTCCGGCAGAGTGTCGTTGGAACGCAGTCCGATGGAGACAATCAGAGCATTAATAAGACTCAGCGGCGCAACGAGAGAATCTAAAAATGAAACCATATCGCTTTTTGCAAACAGATTAATATCAGCGATACCCACAAACGGTGAAGTTTCTCCGTCTGTTATTCCGACAACAGTGGCTCCGCTTCCGCTGGCGAATTTCATGGCTTTCAGCGTCCTCGCCGAATAGCGCGGATAGCTTATTCCCACAAATACATCGCCTTGCCTGATTCTCAAAATCTGCTCATAAACTTCACTTGTAGATGTCTCATATACCGTATGGACATTTTCTTGCAGCAGGTTCAGATAATAACCCATGAAACTGGCAAGGGGAGATGACGAGCGCATTCCGAGAATATATACATGCCTTGCACCTGATATTGCGTTTACCGCACGGTCAAACGCATCTGTATTAACACACTCCAGCGTACTCTGAAGCTTATCCATATCGGCATTCAGAACAGACCGGAGAATGTCTCTTTCATCTATAAGGCTTCTTGAAACCTCAATTCGCTGTACGGATGTGAGCCTGTTCCGGATCATTTCCTGAAGAGACTTTCGCATTCCGGGATAACCATCATATCCCAACTCTGCCGCAAATCTTACAACTGTTGATTCGCTCACTCCAACGGTTTTTCCCAGTTTCCCCGCTGTCATAAACGCAGCTTTGTCATAGTTTTCCAAAATATATTTTGCTATAAGACGCTGGCCTTTTGAAAAGCCTGAACTCTCACGAGAGATGACAGATAGTATATCTCTTTCCATAAATAATACTACTCCTTTTGTTATTGTCATATAGCGCAGGAATCAAATATTCATTTCTGTAGAGCGCGTTTAATGGAAAGTATACTTATTTTTTGTCAGAAAATCAATACTTTTTGCAATTTATTTTCATAAATCTTGCAAATTCCCGGCTTTTTCTCATGAAAAATCAGGTATTTTGTTCTGATTGCAAGTGTTCTATCTCTTCAGCAGACAGATGCCTCCACTTACCCGACTGCAAATCACCAAGTTCCAGAAAACCTTCCGAAACACGTTTCAGCTCAACTACTGTCAGTCCCGCAGCGGTACACATTTTGCGCACCTGCCTGTTTCTTCCCTCGCCTATAGTTATAGAGAGCTTTGCAGAATTCGGCATTTCACGGATAATCTCCACTTTTTTTGCTCTCACCGTCACACCATCTATGGTGATTTCTCCCATAAGGTCCTTCACTGCATTTCCGATATTCTTACCGGTGACCTTGACAACATATGTTTTCAAATGTCCAAAGGAAGGGTGCATCAGCTTGTTCGCTGCCTCTCCATCATTTGTCAATATAAGCAAGCCCTCTGAGTCCATGTCCAGTCTGCCAACCGGATATACTCTTTCTCCCGCATCAGAAATCAATTCCATCACTGTGGGTCTTTCTCTGTCGTCTTTCACGGTGGTGACATATCCACGCGGTTTATTAAGCATTATGTAAACCTTTTTAGTGACTAATTTTATCGGCTCCCCGTCTACAGTAACAATGTCTGTGTTCAAGTCGGCAGACTGTCCCAACATTGCAACTTCACCGTTTATGTGCACACGTCCGGAACGTATAAGGTCCTCCGCCGCACGCCTGGAGGCTATGCCTGCGGAGGATATGAGTTTTTGTATTCTCTCGGACATTTTGATCAGTCCTTTTTCAAATAGTGCCGTAATATCCGTATTTTATCCCGCCGAATTTTGAGGACAACAGCCATGCGCGTCTGATTTTTTCCCATACGGTCAGCCTGATTCCGTCAGCTATACTCACACCGCGTGTATAGGACAATTCAATTCTTGCAACCACTTCATCATTAACACGCACAACAACCGCTCCGGCACGCTCTCCGTCTGTTACAGCCGCATATGCGAACCTCGGAAGTTCATAGCAGCGGTCCACAATGTCATCTTTTTTTAACAGCAAGCTCAGCTCGCGCTCTGCTGCCACGCCGATTCTTTCGACTTCGCCGGAAATTACCGGTATTTTTGTAATTTCATCAGTGTTGACAATTTGCTCATAGCGGTAGTTGTCAAATCCCCAGTCGTACAGCGCCGTGTGATCATTCCAGTCATCCGGATCAGAGAGAGTTACACATATGAGCAGCATACCCTCTCTCTCGGCACAGGAGACAAGGCTGCGTCCGGCAGCCATTGTGTATCCGGTTTTGCCGCCGACCGTACCCTCATAATTCCACAAGAGCTTATTGTGATTCACAAAAGTAAGCCCCTCCAGATTCACGCTGCGCGTGGATACTATCTCTCTGAACTTGTCATTTTTCATAGCTTCGGAGGTTATTATTGCCAGATCTCTCGCACTGGAATAGTGTTCTTCGGCATCAAGTCCGTGGGGATTTGTGAAGTGTGAGTTTTCCAGTCCGAGTTCCTCAGCCTTTTCATTCATCATAGCTGCAAAACCTTCAATGGTGCCGCCCACATGATGCGCAAGAGCTACCGCCGCATCATTCCCGGAGGCGAGCATCAATCCGTATAACAGCTCTTCAGTTTTACGCGTTGTTCCCGCCGAAAGATACATTGACGAACCTTCAATACCGCAGTATTCGCTCTTTATCTCAATCTCTTCTTCAGGCGCGCAGTTTTCAAGAACAACAAATGCCGTCATTATCTTTGTGGTACTGGCAACCAGCATTCTATCATCTGCATTCTGTTCAAAAAGCACCGTTCCCGTGTCTCCGTGGATAAGCACCGCAGCTTTTGCAGAGTTCCCCGGAGGGCTGCTTTCCGCCAGAGCAGACACGCAGATTATTCCTGATGCTGATATTGAAATAACACATACTAAAAACAAAAGAAACTTCTTCACAAATATGACCAGTCCTCTCGCAATCTTCATAGTTATTGAGATTACTTAAAGGGTGGTCACTTTGCTTATTTCCTTTGTTTAAGCACCACCCCAAAAAATCTCAGGCAGTGCTTATTATTGACGGCGAAAGCCGGTTTTATCCCGACCAGACCTATATTATTCCTTTGTCTTTTTGTTGTCGTCTATGAAAGTCTGAACCCTGTCCATAACATCCGGAATAAGCTCAATGAGCCTGTCCACTGTTGTTCCCGCAGGAGGCGAAATGTTCAGCATACGCACATTTCCTTCCCTTATAACCAGAAACCCGATGGGAGTAATTCTCACTCCTGCTCCGTTTCCGCCGCCAAATCCGGAATTTTCCTTTATTGGGAATTCCGAGCCTCCAGAGGCAAAGCCAAAGCTCACGGTGGATATGGGTATAAGTGTGATTCCATCAGGTGTTGTAATAGGATTTCCAACAACTGTATCAACATCCACCATCTCGCGGATTTTTGTCATTGTCACTTCCATAATGTTTCCCAGAGGATGATTTTCCATAATAAAGCTCCTTTTCGTTCTATGATTGTATCTCAGTAAGATTGGATGTCTGTTCCGATTCTTTTTGCTTCTGCTGTTTTCTGTAGGGAATGTAGATTTTCAGGAAGTCTATACCCATGCTCACTCCAATATAAATTCCTTCCCAAATTGCCAATGTGGTAATTATATGCACAAGGATTTCCGGCTTTTCAGCATTTATATCAAGGTCTGCGCGGATATCCCGCTCACGCACATTCAGCTGCCTTTCCACCATCGGCACAATGCTTCCCATTGCGGCACATACTCTGCCGTATTGCATAACGGTTTTGTATGGATCACTGCTGCCCGCCGTGAAGTGAAATGCCAGAAGGTCAATACACAGTTTTCTTTTAAATCTGCCCAATCCTTTTATCGCTACAGGAATCATATCAAAGATCAGCGTCTTATCTATCCGCCGCGTTTTGTCCTGTTTCTCCCCAGGCTGCTCTTCTTTCGCAGACTTTTTCTTTTTACCGGTTTTTTTTGGTTTTATGTTTTCCGGGTCTGAAGCCAAGTTCAGGCGAAATGGTCCTACACATAATGCAACAGATACATGTCCGTCATATTTCGCATCGACTCCCACAACGAGAAAAAGCATTGCACCGATAACAAGAAGCACAATTAAGAGAACCGTCAAATGGCATCACTCCTCCGTGCTCATAGAATTCTGAATTCCCTCCGGAATTGTCCCCGGAATCACCATCTGTTCTGCCTCCTCCGGTGATGAGAGGGCATCTATTTGGTTTTGCAGCTGTATAAGCCCTTCTTCAGAGCTCAGATCAGGTATTTGAGGAAGATCCTCCAGATTTGTTATACCCATAGTTCTGAGAAAAATATCACTGGTTTTATATATGGTCGGTCTGCCGGGAACGTCCAGCTTTCCGCAAGGCTCAATTAGTCCCCGCTCTGTCAGCACCCCAACGGTATACGAGCTGTCCACGCCCCGGATCTGGTCAATATATACCCTTGTAACAGGCTGGAAATATGCCACAATTGCTAAAACCTCCAGAGCCGCATGTGATAGCCTTGGCGGCTTTCTGGTTTCCATTATCTGCGTAATCTGGAGAGCATATTCAGGCGCTGAGCACAACTGGAGCTTCTCACCCATCCGCACGAGCCTTATTCCCCTTCGCTCAAAGCTATAGTAGCCGGCCAGTGAATCGGCGGCGGCAAAAACCCGGTCAACATCCACACCGAGAACAATGGCTATGCGCGCTGCCGGCACCGGGTCTCCCGCCGCAAACAGTATGCTCTCAACGGCGGAACGTATATCAAGTTCTTCCATATTTATGCTCCAATTATTCAGAAATAGCTTCCAATATCGCATCGGCATCCGACACATCACCGGAAAAGCATATTATAAAATCATTCTCACTGCGGCTGATTATCAGATTTCCGGAACTGCACAGTTCCAAAACGGCCACGAATGTGGCCACAACTTCTGACCGGCTTTTGCTCATCGCATACAGCTCAAGGAGTGATGCTTCGCCTTTTTGTCTCAGTAAATCAATAAGCTCTCTGCCCTTGTCCCTTACGCCGTATATAATACGCCGCGGCACAACTTGCCCGAAATATCCGTCGCTCTCATCCATCGCCTGCCCCGACCTCATGATTATTGCCGCCAGCGAGGAAAGCAGTTCCACAGGTTCGTGGCTGTATCTGTATTCCTTTGATCCTGCAGGCATCGGCTCCGACTCTTTTGACAGCAAGAGTCTTCCTCGCTCAGACATGGCGGAGAGTTCATCCGTAACCGCTTTTACCCCTGCATAGGCATCCCTGCATTTCAGCTGTTCCAGAGACGTGATAAGCAAATCAAGCTCGGAAACCTCCTCATCGTCTGTCGCGAGAAGCGTACGGGTTTTTATATATATCAGGTGTGATGCCATCTGAACGAATTCACTTGCCAGCTCAAGGTCCATCTCCTGCATTTTTGCAATGTGCTGCAAATATTGCTCAAGGATCAGGGATATCTGAATGTCTCTGATCTCTACCTTGTTCTTGCTCAAAAGCATAAGAATCAGATTCAGCGGACCTTCAAAATCCTGCATTTCTTCCCTGGACTTTATTATTCCTTCCAAATGAAAGGTTGGATTCTCCATTACTCTGCGGTCCTTCTCACATTAATTTACCATACAGGCTAAAGCTCCACTCAGCTATATTACACATTCCTCTGTACACCGTTACCGTTGCCCCCGACAAGGGCGATCCAATGGTTCTGGTCAGCCAGATAAAAGCCATCAGGAGTATCATCCCATACTGTTCATACCGCATCAGTTTAAAATACGTCTTGTTAGGTAAAACAGAGAAAAGCACCTTTGATCCGTCAAGAGGCGGAATTGGCAATAGATTGAATATAGCAAGAGCAATGCTGAGATACGCCGTGACATCCAGCATTTCTATCATCACATGCCCGAAGGTTCCCGCGTTCGTAAGCGGGCGGTATAAAAACCCTAGAAAAAAGAGAAAAAAAGCTGACAGCACAAGATTTGACACCGGTCCCGCCAAAGCGGTTATCGCCATTCCGCGCTTGGGATGCTTAAAGTTCCGCATATTCACAGGAACGGGCTTTGCCCAGCCAAAACGGAAAGCTATCATCATAAGAAGTCCCATTTTGTCAATATGTTTTATCGGGTTTAGTGTGAGTCTGCCCATACTCTTTGCAGTATCGTCTCCCAGCTTGTATGCTACAAAGCCGTGGCTGAGTTCGTGGAAGGTAATGCAAATCAGAGCAGGGATTATCGCGATCAGTATATCTGTTATAACCGACCAATCCAAATTACGAAAAACCTCCCCAAACTGATTCAATAGTATCCCTCCGTGTTTTCTGTTATTAGAGTATTATATCAAAAATATGCGCCATATTCAATAGCTTGAACATGGCGCACCCATTAGTTTACAATTAGTTTTCAGTTAGAGCGAATATCTCTGCCAGAAGGTCTTCGCGGCCCGTGCCCTTCTCCGCGGAGAAGGGTAACACTCTTGTTTCATCAGCCAGTTCAAGTGTTTCATGTATTCTTGCGATATTCGGCTCGATCTCACTTTTTTTAAGTTTATCGCATTTATTTGCAATAACTATCATGGGGCATCCCGTTGCTTTGAACCACTGTGACATTGTGATGTCGTCAGCCGTAGGTTTGTGCCGTGAATCGACAATCATCACTCCAAGGCTGATGAGATGTTCTTCCTCAAAAAACTGTTCCATCAGCTTTCCCCACCGCTCTCGCTCGGTCTTAGACACTTTGGCATATCCATAACCGGGAAGGTCAATGAAATACAGCTTTTTATCCAGAAGGAAGTAGTTTATATGCACGGTTTTNCCCGGTGAAGAGCCAACACGGGCAAAGTTNTTTCTGTTCAGCAGTTTATTTATCACAGAAGATTTGCCAACGTTGGACTTGCCGGAAAACACTATTCCCGGCAGTCCGTCGCGGATAAAATCTTTTGGGCTGACCGCAGACTTAATAAATTCTGTATTGTGAAGGTTAATAGCCATTTCTATACCTATTGCCTTATTGACACAGAGCTTTCCCTGCTCTCAGTCACGTTTGCGCCCTTTTTCTTTTCGCCGTCATCTGCCGGTGTTTTTATCCCCAGCGGTTTCACAAGAGCTGTGTCCAGAATCTTGTCTACATGATCCGCTGTAACAAACTGAAGAGCATTTCTTACACTTTGATCAATTTCTTCCAAATCCCGCTCATTTTCAGCAGGTATTATCACCGTATGAACATCGGCGCGCAGGGCAGCCATCGTCTTTTCCTTCAGCCCCCCAATCGGCAGGATGCGCCCTCTGAGGCTTATTTCACCTGTCATAGCCAGATCACGGCGCACCGGGGTTCCGGTGAGCGCGGAAATGAGAGCTATACACATGGTTATTCCGGCGGATGGTCCGTCCTTGGGGATAGCGCCTTCCGGAAAATGTATATGAATATCTCTATTCGTATAGAATTTCGGGTCAATTCCCAGTTTTTCGGCGCGGCTGCGGATATAGCTGATAGCTGCATGGGCGGACTCTTTCATAACATTGCCCAAGTTGCCTGTCAGCTCCACCTTGCCTGTACCCTCAACGACACCTGCCTCAACTTCCAGAATTTCGCCTCCGACACTGGTCCACGCAAGTCCTCTCACCAATCCCACTTCATCCATAACAGTGACGTTGTTTGACTTGAATTTTGCAACACCAAGATAAGGTTCCAGCATTCCGGAGTTGATTTTTACGCTTTTGACCTCACCGCCGGCAATCTTCTTTGCAGTTTTACGGCACACCCCTGCAAGCTCTCGTTCCAGAATACGAACACCGGACTCTCTGGTGTAGACGGAAATAATCTCTCTGATGGCATCATCGCTGATGCGAAGCTGTGCTGCTGTCAAGCCGTGCTTTTTCCTCTGTTTGGGAAGCAGGTGGCGCTTGACTATCTGGAGCTTTTCCTCATCGGTGTAGCTTCCCAGCACTATGACCTCCATGCGGTCAAGAAGCGCTCTTGGAATTGTGTCCGTTGTATTTGCTGTTGTTATAAACAGTGAATTTGACAAGTCAAACGGTATCTCCAGAAAATGATCTCTGAAAGCATAGTTTTGCTCACTGTCCAGCGCCTCAAGAAGCGCCGCCGACGGATCACCGCGGTAATCACTTCCCAATTTGTCAATTTCATCAAATAGAATAAGTGGATTATTGCTCTTCGCCTGCTGGATTCCGGCAATAATGCGCCCCGGCATGGCACCCACATACGTTTTTCTATGACCGCGAATCTCGGCTTCATCGTGAACTCCGCCCAGAGATATCCTCGCCAGCTTGCGGTTTGTTGCCTTGGCAATACTAACTGCGATGCTGGTTTTTCCCACACCGGGAGGGCCGACAAAGCACAATACTCCGCCTTTAATATCCGGCGTGAGCTGGCGCACCGCCAAAAATTCAAGAATCCTCTCCTTGACCTTTTCAAGACCAAAATGGTCGGCTTCGAGAATTTTCTCAGCTTTTGCGATATCCGCTGTTTCCTTCGTTTTTGTGTTCCAGGGAAGCTCTGTACATACATCCAGATAATTTCTTATCACCGCACCTTCTGAAGAGCCAAAAGGCTGCTTTGCAAGTCTGTTCACCTCTTTTAAGAGCTTCTTTTCAGTGTCGCTGTCAAATCCAATAGCTTTGATTTTATTCCTGTACTCTTCAAGCTCACCGGCGGTGTCATCACCCTCGCCCAACTCACCTTGTATCACCTTTAGCTGTTCGCGCAGATAAAAGTCACGCTGGGCACGGCTCATGTGCTCCTGAGTACTCGCCTGTATGTTCTGCTCCATTGTCAAAACACTTATTTCACGTTCTAGTACACTGTTAACAAGTTCAAGGCGCTTAAGGGGGCGAATCTCCTCAAGTATCTCCTGTTTTTGTGTATATTTCAAAAATATATTCTGAGCAACATAATCTGCCACATATCCCGGATCATTGCTGGAAATAAGGCTCAACATGGTTTCCGGAGAAATAGTTCCCGAAACCTGTGCATATTCCTCAAATTTGTCATAACATATTCGAAGAAGGGCATCTGTTTTTACCGTCAGTCTTTTAGACGGTTTCGGCTCATCAATATACTCAACATCTGCGTATACCAACTCCCCTTCGCCGGACACCTTAAGTATTTCGGCGCGTGACACTCCCTCTACCATTGCACGGACAGATTTTGTGCCCGGTATTCTAAGCAGCTGGCGTATCTTGCAGACGGTTCCGGTTCTGTAAAGATCTTCTTCCTTTGGCGTTTCTTTTGTTAAATCTCTCTGGGCAACCAGAAAAATCAACTGATCAGATGCCAGCGCTTTTTCCAAAGCTGCCACAGACATTGTGCGTTCCACATCAAAATTAAGCAGCATTCCCGGAAAAATTGATATGCCTCTCAGCGGAAGCAATGGAAGGTGTTCATTCCTGTTTGAATTCATAATATTAATTCACTCCCTTACTAAACAGGGTAAAATATTGCCGAAGCCGCACGCAGGCGCGTACGGCTCAACAAAACAAATTGATTTACGAAGCTTTTGAAGTGCGGTATTCGATAACCGGCTCCGCTTCGCCTTTTACGCAGTCAGCCGTTATTGTGACTTTTTTAATGGTCTGATCAGACGGTACCTGATACATCACATTAGTCATGATGCCCTCCATGACATTACGCAGTCCGCGGGCACCGATTTCCATCTCAATCGCCCTGTCCGCAATTGCGCCCAGAGCGCCGTCCTCAAAAACAAGCTCAACATCGTCATAGTCCAAAAGGGCTTTATACTGCTTTGTCAGAGCATTTTTCGGCTCGTTGAGGATCATAACCAAATCCTCACGGCTAAGAGAATTCAGTGGCGTCAAAACCGGCAGCCTGCCGATCAGTTCCGGTATTATACCGAATTTCAGCAGGTCATGTGACTGCACATCCTGCATGATTTTTCCCACATCACGGTCGGCTTTGCTTTTAATTTCAGCGCCAAATCCAATGCCTTTTTTGTCCAGCCGGCTCTCGATAAGTTTCTCGATGCCGTCAAAAGCTCCGCCGCATATAAACAGAATATTTGCCGTGTCCACATGGATAAATTCCTGATGGGGATGCTTGCGTCCGCCCTGGGGCGGAACACTTGCGACCGTGCCTTCAAGAATCTTTAACAATGCCTGCTGCACACCTTCGCCGGATACATCCCGTGTAATGGAAGTATTTTCACTTTTTCGTGAAATTTTATCCAGTTCGTCGATATAGATTATTCCGTGCTCGGCACGTTCAACATCGAAATCCGCAGCTTGAAGCAGACGGAGCAGAATGTTCTCAACATCCTCGCCCACATATCCCGCCTCTGTCAGAGTTGTTGCGTCGGCAATAGCAAAAGGCACATCAAGAACCTTCGCAAGAGTCTGCGCGAACAGTGTTTTTCCGCTTCCTGTAGGACCTATCATCAAGATGTTGCTCTTTTGAAGTTCAACATCATTCTTGCTTCCAAACAAGATGCGCTTATAATGATTGTATACGGCGACAGAGAGCGCAATCTTTGCCCGCTCCTGACCAACAATGTAATCGTCGAGTACCTTGCGGATTTCCGCAGGTTTTGGAAGATTATCCGCATTCAATTCACTGGCAGGTCCGGATGATATTCTCTGATCTTCCGCAAATCCCTCGTCAATAATGCTCACACAGAGTCTGACACATTCATCACAGATATATGCGCCGTTACCCGCTATAAGCCTTACTACCTGCGCCTGCGGTTTCCCGCAGAAGCTGCATCTCAAGGATTTATTGTCGTTTTTTGCCATAGATGCTCCTTATTATCAGCATGTTCCGCCGTATTTACCGGCAGTCATATTCCGGAATCTATCTTCCGTATATAACCTTGTCAACAATGCCGTATTCCATTGCCTCTTCGGCGGACATAAAGTTATCACGCTCACAGTCGGCAGTTACCACATCAAGAGGTTTGCCGGTGTTATTTGACAGAATCTCATTCATACGCTTCTTTATTGTCTCGAGACGTTTGAGATGTATTGCCATATCCGTAATTTGTCCTTGCGTACCGGCTGAGGGCTGGTGAATCATAATCTCAGCATTAGGCAGCGCAAGTCTCTTTCCTTTTGCACCGCTGGAGAGCAGAAACGCTCCCATTGATGCCGCGAGCCCTATACAGATTGTGGAAACATCCGCCTTAATGTACTGCATGGTATCATAGATTGCCAAACCTGCTGTGACACTTCCGCCCGGGCTGTTGATGTAAAACTGGATATCCTTATCGGGATCCTGCGCCTCCAGATACAGAAGCTGAGCCACAATAAGGCTTGCTGTTGTGTCGTTAACCTCTTCCGACAGCATGATTATGCGGTCATTAAGAAGTCTCGAAAAAATGTCATATGAGCGCTCACCGCGTGAGGTCTGCTCAACTACATAAGGTACTAAACTCATTTTGAAACTCTCCTTTCATTTTGCACACCCTTTGCCATTTACAGCTTATCGCAATCAGGAGGCACGAGCCGAAAAACATCTTTCCGCTTCAAGAAATTAGATTCTCATCGTACCCATTTGGGTGCTCAATTATTCAGCTGTTTCAGCATTTTCCTCTTCTGCAACCGGTTCTGTGGCAATTCCTGAGTCATAGATTACATCAGAGGCCTTTTTCAGCTTTAAATCTCTTGTTATTGTTTCCTCGTCTACGGCTTTCTTCACTGTGTCAAGGTCAACACCGTAAGACTCGGCGATTCTCTTGTACTCTTCGTCAATTTCCTCAGCTGTGCACTCGACTTTCTCAGCCTCGGCAACATTGCTCAGAAGCAATTCGCTTTCAATCTGGCGTACTGCCGTCGGGCGTGATGACGCACGGAAAAGGTTAACATCCATGCCCATCATTCCAAGGTACTGGTCAAGGCTGTATCCCTGCATGGCAAGGTTCTGTGAATAGTCATTTATCATAATATCCTGCTGCTCTTCGACCATAGCATCGGGAATTTCCACCTGCATGTTCTCAATAGCCTTTTTCAGCAGGGCATCTTTGAACTTATCCTGTGCGGCTGTCTCACGGGTCTTTTCCAGATTCGTGCGAAGATCAGCTTTATACTCATCGAGAGTGTCAAACTCTGAAACGTCTTTTGCAAATTCGTCATCAAGCTCAGGCATCTGGCTCTCTTTGATTTCATTTACCTTCACTTTGAATACAACTGCTTTTCCTGCGAGTTCTGCATGGTAGTCCTCGGGGAAGGTGATGTCAATATCCTTCTCATCCCCTGCGGACAGTCCTATAACCTGCTCCTCAAAGCCGGGAACAAACTGACCGGAACCCAAAACAAGGCTGTGTCCATCTGCCTGACCGCCTTCAAATTGCTCTCCGTCGAGATAGCCGTCAAAGTCAATAACAGCCGTGTCTCCATCTGCCGCAGCGCGCTCAACAGTTACCAGCCGCGCATTGCGTTTGAGAACATTGGAAAGCTCTGCATCCACGTCTTCGTCAGTTACTTCTATGTTATCCTTGGGAGCTTCAAGATTTTTATACTCGCCAAGTGTTACAACCGGATAGAGCGCAGTTTCAAAACTAAGTGTCAGCACCTTATCGTCTGATATGTTCACGTCGGAAACTGAGGGACGGCCAACAGTCTTTAGCTCCTCTTTTTCGGTTGCGAATGAAAACGCTTCAGGGGCCAGATCATTTACCGCATCATCATAGAACACATCTGCGCCGTACATGCCCTCAATAATCATTCTCGGAGCTTTCCCTTTACGGAATCCGGGTACTGCTATACTCTTTTTGTTTTTTAAATAAGCCTTATTGACAGCGGCATCAAACTCTGCCTTATCAATCTCAACCTGAAAGGTCGCAGTGTTGTTTTCTTTTTTCTCCACGCTTTTGACGATCATTGGGGACACCCTCCTATTACTTCATCAGCTTACAAACTGATTAAATTCACTAAAAATTTTGCAAAGGTCATTCTATCAGAAAAGTATCACAAATGCAAACAATATTAATTAATTTATTGTAAATTCAGGGATATATCTTTACCGGTTCAAAAAACACATGGTCTGCCGACACCATCATATGCTGAACTCCTTGGTATATTCCTTCAAACGCAAGCCTCAATCCGTGGCTGTGTATGTGACCGCTGCAGCAAAGTTTAGCCTCATATATTCTGAGAAGCTCCAATATCTCTCCGCATTCATAATTGCCGTATTTCGGCGGATAATGCAGAAAAACATATTTGTCTTTTTCGCCTGCGGCTTTCAGAGATGTTTCCAGCCTGATAAGCTCTCTGTTGAGCATTTTTTTATCATGCTCGCTTCCCTTTTCTTCCTCATAAAACCACCCGCGAGTGCCGCATATTGCGATATCCTCATAAAAAAAGCAGTTGTTATGCAGAAAGCGGATTCCCGCCAGTCCCCCGGCGTCAAGGGTTCCTGTCATTTTTGTCACTGTGTCCCACCAATAATCGTGGTTGCCTTTAAGGATTATCTTTTTAAAAGGAAATTCACACAGGAATTGAAAATCCGGCATGGAGCTTTTCATATCCATGCCCCAGCTGATATCACCGCACAGCACGCATGTGTCTTCCGCTGATAATTTTGAAAATGCTTCAGTTAATTTTTCTACATAATTTTCCCATCTACCGCCGAAAACTTCCATTGGTTTGTCAGTTCCCAGCGAAAGATGCGTATCTCCAATGGCATATAAAGACATTTTGTCCTCCTGAGAATATGAACGAAGATTACTGCCAATACTAGCATTGCACAGATAAAAAAACAGCGGAGGAAAAAGATATGAGTGATACAAAAATATATAAGAACCAGATGCCAAACGTCGGCTGTACAGCAGAACAGTGCAAGCACAACACATCAAAAAACTGCACGGCTAATCACATTGACGTTTGCAACGAAAACGCTGTCAAAAAGGCGGAGACTTTCTGTTCCACTTTTGAGGCACGCTGCTAGTTTAACCCGGACGCGAGCGCGTCCGGTACATACTATTTTAAGTATCCCTTAACAAATTCTTTCATATCTGCCTTGTCAATACATTCCTCAAAACGCTTCTTCTCTTCCCCTAGGCTTTGCAGCGGCTTTGGAATGTCGATTCCGGATGCTTTTTTTAATACTCCAAGAGCATCTGTCCCCTTGCCGCTCTCACCGAGGGCGCTTAACACGTCCTCAGCGAATTTATAGGGACTTGCCGTTGAAATTATCACGCAGGGAGTATCGTCTCCTGACGAAGTCCTGTAGTCAGCCAGCACTTTAGACGCGACTGCCGTGTGTGTATCAATAAGATATCCGCTTTCATCAAACACCCGCTTGATCTCTGATTTTGTGCTTATATCATCACAGAATCCGCCGGTGAAGTCCTCTGCCAGTTTTTCCCGCAATTCTGTCGGAATCTCATATTTCCCTTTTTCAGCCAGCTGTGACATAAAAGACTTAACAAGAGTATCGTCACTGCTGAGCTCATAAAGCAGTCTTTCCAGATTACTGGAAACAAGAATGTCCATTGACGGGGATATTGTGGTGAAAAACTCACGGTTTTTATCGTACACGCCATTTGAAATAAAATCGGAAAGGACATTATTTTTGTTTGAAGCACAAATTAGCCTGCCGATGGGTACTCCCATCTGTTTTGCAAACCATCCCGCGAGAATGTTGCCGAAATTTCCTGTTGGTACACAGAAGTTTAATNTCTCACCGAATTCTACCAGTCCGNCATTCGCTGCGTCACAATACGCAGACACATAATAGACAATCTGCGGAAGAAGCCTGCCCCAGTTCATGGAATTTGCGGAGGACAGCTTATATCCTCTTTCCTCAAGTTCTTCTGCAAA
>JGI994J12354_10001598_pt1 | contig 22895 bp, 21 predicted proteins | sample IntmicLarv3ML3BL_FD_12354 | JGI IMG/M metagenome (IMG submission 12354) | reverse complement strand
CGCAGCTTACATGTTAAAAGAATTCAAACCTGACCTCAAAGACAACTCAGCAATTTAAATTCAAAATTTAACAAAATATTTGAAACCCGATGATTCGGGTTTTGAATTTCTTTTTTTTATTTTTTATTTTTCGTTCAATTCTGTTTTTTATTTTTCGTTCAATTCTGTTTTTCATTTTTCGTTCAATTTTGTTTTCATTTTCTTCTGTAATCTTTTTATACCACAGCGGATTTTTTAAAATCAAAGAAGCGCGAGAAAAAATATGATATTTCCCGAAGAGTACAAGCATATCGGATGGACGGAAAAAGAAAAAACCCGTCCGGCAGACCGGAAAAAAATTTATTTTTTATCCGAATACGTCCTTGAAAAAACAGCCGGAGGCTATAATTTATATTCCGTTGAGCATACCGGCTCGGGTTTTATGAGAACGCCTGAAAAAGCGCAATTGATTGCAAAATCCGAAGAAATCATTTTCTGCGAGGAAATTCTGAATCTTAAAAATCGAACGTTGCTGATTGAGAAATCCGCCGAAATCTGTCGAAAAGAAAACGAGATTCGGGAAAAAGAAAAGCGACCGCCGGTAACAACCGTTCTTTTTAAAGGCATCGACCGCCACTTAACTTTTATCAAAGACCCCGACCCGTCCGAAATACTTGAAATCGAAATCATTGATATTTATCCGCCGGAGCCGCCGTGGCTTTCGGATTGTATCAAACGGCTTGACACAAGCAATATTTTCGGGGATCTTCAAATCAAATTTACGGAAAAACTCGCCGATATTTCTGTTTATCAAAGTGAGAAAACCATTTATCCTTGCCATTCTTCCGGGTTGTCCGGAAAATTTTTGGACTCGGACACTCTTGATGAAAATGAAAGCGGCTGGATATTAGTCGGCTGCGACACATCCAAACAAATTATTGGAAATCTCTATCCGAATTTGAAGTACGAATTCATTGATATGTGCCCGACGCATTCCGAACGCATTGTTCCCGATAAGCCGTTTATTATGCGTTGCTGTAAATCCGAAAATTCCGGACGCATTATCAAAATTAACGGGCAAATCGGAATTATTGTTCACTGGGGCGCCGGCGAATGGCAGATTGCCGAAAACATTCGAAAATTAGCGGCGGAATTGAAAAAAAAAGAATAAAAAAGAATCAATATTGAATTCTTTTTCCGGATGCATCACGGTGATATTTTCCGAATTCGGACTCCTTCAAATCGACTGCCTTAAAAATTGGTCCGTCTTTGCAGACACGAACACCGAGCGTGTCAATGCAGCAGGCGCCGCAAACACCGATGCCGCATTTGAAATATCTTTCCATCGAAAACTCGGCTTTATCAAGCGCGTTTTTCTCAATCAGAATTTTCATGACGAATTTCATCATCATTTCGGGGCCGCAAACGTAAATTTTCGAGAAATCCGCAAGGTCAAGATCGGCTAAAACATCCGTCACAAATCCCTTTTTTCCCTTCGTTCCGTCATCGGTTGTCAGCATGACGGTTCCTGTCTTTTTAAAACGGTCTTCAAAAATCAAATCGGAAACGCTTCTTGCGCCGAGAATAATTGTTACGTTCGCACCGATTTCTTTTGCTTTTTCCGCCAGCGGTGCCAGCGGTGCGGCGCCGATGCCGCCTGAAATAATGAGAATCTTTTCCTTCTTTTTAGGAAGCGTAAACGGGTTTCCCAAAGGACCGCGCACGCCGACACTGTCGCCGACTTTTAAATTAAAAAGAGCATTTGTCGCGGGACCGACCATTTGAAACGTAACGCCATTTTTGTAAGAGCAGCCGAGCGGAATTTCATCCGTTCCGCGAATCCAAACCATGCAGAAGTGACCGGGGGACATATTTTCAAATTCCATATCCAAAAAAAGAGTCCGTTTTCCGTTCGTCGCCTCATCTTTGATGTCAATAATTTTCGCATTGACCGGATAGCCGCCCGAAAAGCACCGCTTGTTTTCATTGTGAGTCATTTCATCGCCGCCTCTTTATTTTCTCCGGTGCGCCAAACCGATTAATTCGTCAAAAGTATAATCGTTTTCTTTCATAAATCGCTCGGCGCCGCTCCAAACATCTTTGAAAACAGAATCGTTGTCATAAACCGCCGATCCGATTTGAACGGCGGACGCGCCGGCCATCATCATTTCAATCATATCTTCAAAACAAGAGATGCCGCCGACTCCGATTACCGGAATGTCAAGCGCTTCATACAAATCATAAACGCATTTTACGGCAACGGGTTTAACCGCCGGTCCCGATAATCCGCCGGAACGGTTGCCGAGAATCGGCCAGCCCGAATGAATATCAATGGCCATGCCGCGAACGGTATTGATGGCAACCACCGCGTCCGCGCCGCCGGCCTGCGCCGCAAGTCCGATGTCTTTAATGTTTTGAACATTCGGTGTCAGTTTCACCCAAACCGGAACAGAAACGGCATTTTTAACGGCCGCCGTAATTTCCTCCACATGGCAGGGCTGACTGCCGATATCGGCGCCGTATCCCTTGGCATGCGGGCAGCTGACATTCAATTCAAAAGCGTCCGGTTTTGTTGCGGCCAATCCTTTCGCCACTTTGACAAAGTCCGCGCTGTCGCCGCCGAAAATACTTGCAACAACGGGCGCGTCCGTCGAAGATTTGACAAACTCGATTTCTTGTTTGAATTCGTCATAAGACGGATTCGGGAGTCCCATTGCATTTAAAAATCCGTGTCCGCCGTTTAACGCAATCATGGACGGATTGGAATGCCCGTAAACCTGAACGGGACCGATGGATTTTGTCACAACGCCGCCCGCGCCGCTTTGAATCATGCGGACCATGGATGCGCCGGTCGTTCCAAGAATGCCGGCCGCCAGAAGCGTCGGATTTTTTAAGGCAACTCCTGCTGTTTTATACAATTAAATTTCTCCCGATTCATTGGTTCATTTTGAATGATTTTGTTTATTCATTTTGTGTTTTTTGATCTTTTAATTCTTGAATGAAACAAATCGCTTCTTCTGCAAGCATTTTCCCGCCGGATGCCGCCAAGTCTTTGCCGAGTTTTTCAGCTTCCGCCTCCCAATTTTCAGCGGAAATCTTTTCGTCGACTTTGATGCTTTTGGTGCCGTCACAGGAAAGGACCTCCGCACGAATACGAATTTTCTTCCCGTTTTGTTCAAATTTAGCATAAGCGCCAATCGGCGTCGTGCAGCCGCCTTCCAAATCTTTAACGACAATTCTCTCAATCTTGGTTTCAATTTGAGATTTTTCATCGTTTAAAAGCGAAACCGCATCCACCGCCGGCGTTCCGGCAAGTGCGACCACTGCGACCGTTCCTTGATTCGGAGACGGAATAAAGGCATCAATATCCAAACGTGTGCGGACTCTGTCGGTCCAGCCCATTCTTTCCAGTCCCGCTTCGGCTAAAATAATGCCGTCATACTGTCCGTCTTCTAATTTTTTAAGCCGCGTGTCAATGTTTCCGCGAAGTTCTTCTATGACTAAATCCGAACGGTATCGTAAAAGTTGAGCGCGGCGGCGCATTGAACTTGTGCCGATAATTGCATTTTTCGGCAATTCGTCAATGGTTAAGCCGTCTTTTGTCAGCAAAACATCGTAAGGAGAATCGCGCGGCAGAACCGCTGCCGTAATCAGCTCGGGCGGGCGGATTGTCGGCAAATCTTTCATGGAGTGAACGGCAATTTCAATACCGTCCGCAATCATGGCATCGTCCAGTTCGCGGACAAAAGCGCCGACGCCGGTTGAAACCTGATAAAGCGGACGGTCGGTAAAACGGTCGCCGTCTGTTTTGATAATCTGCTCTTCCGTCTCAATGCCTTTTTCTTTGAGAAGCGCGGCGATTTTTCTCGTTTGAACCAATGCGAGCCGGCTTCCTCTTGTTCCGATAATCATAATTGTATCCTTGAATAAATAAATGATAAAAATATTAAAAATTAATAAAAAATTACGCCTCATTAAAGGTTTTTCTCAACCGCCTCATACGTTTTGTCGAAATCATCATCCGTATGTGCCATAGAAATAAAGTTTGATTCAAATTGCGACGGCGGCAAAAAGACGCCGGATTTCAGCATTCTATGGAAAAATTCCATATAGCCGACAGAATCGCATTTTAAAACTTCTTGATAATTCAGCGGCTTTCCGCCGAAGAAAATCACGAACAGTGAAGACAAGCCGCCGACATAATAATCGGGCTTTTTATCGCCGACGATGTCGCTCAGTCCTGTTCTAAATACATCGCCGCGTTTGTTCAGTGTCTCTTGGACTTTGTTTTCTTTCATGTAATCCAAAACGGCAATGCCGGCAGCCATAGAACACGGGCTTCCGCTGAAGGTTCCCGCCTGATAAACCGGACCGTTGGGTGAAATCATTTCCATAATGTCTTTTCGGCCGCCGAAAATCCCGACCGGCATACCGCCGCCGGCAATTTTCCCAAGCGTCGTCAAGTCCGGCTTAATGCCGAAATATTCCTGCGCGCCGCCGGGAGCCAAACGGAATCCCGTAATAACTTCATCAAAAATCAGCAAAATGTCGTTTTCAGCCGTCAGCGCTCTTAATTCTTTTAAATAATCGCCTTCCGGCAGAATCGGTCCGACATTTCCGAGAACCGGCTCAATGATAACAGCCGCCGTGTCGTCTTTATTTTTTTCAATGATGGACGCCATCTGCTCAATATCATTGTAAGCGGCTTGAAGCGTATTTTTCGTCACATCCGCCGGAATTCCGGGAGAATTCGGCTCGCCGTGCGTCGTTGCGCCGGAGCCGGCTTTCACCAAAACCGCGTCGTGCGCGCCGTGAAATCCGCCTTCGATTTTTATAATTTTATTCTTTTTCGTAAATCCGCGCGCCAATCGGATCGCGCTCATCGTCGCTTCCGAGCCGGACGACACAAAACGCATCATATCAATCGACGGATATAAGTTTGTAATCCGATTCGCCATTTCAATTTCAAGACTGCTCGGCGTTCCGTAAAGCCAGCCCTTTTCCAGCTGAGTCTGAATCGCCTGTCTGACGACTGCCGGATTATGCCCCAAAATCATCGGCCCGTAAGCCATGCAGTAATCGATAAATGCGTTGCCGTCTTCATCGTAAATTTTAGAACCGTTGGCGGACGCCGTGTAAAACGGAAACGGTTTAATCGCGCGAACAGGGCTGCTGACGCCGCCCGGGATGAGTGTTTTTGCAGTATTGTAGAGTTTTTCGGATTTTTCAAAATTCATAGGATCGCCCGTTTTTTCCGTTTATATTTTTTTGCATTTCGCATTTAATATTTTTGCCATTTCCTTCGCGTAATACGTGATAATCATGTCGGCCCCCGCTCTTTTCATGGAGATAAACGCTTCATAGAAACATTTTTCTTCATCGAGCCAGCCGTTGGCTGCCGCCGCTTTAATCATCGCATATTCGCCGCTGACCTGATAAACGGCTAACGGCATTCCGAATTCCTGCTTAATTCTGTAAACGATGTCCAAATAAGGCATACCCGGTTTAACCATTAAAATGTCGGCGCCTTCCAAAACATCGAGTTCCGTTTCCCGAATCGCTTCGTCACCGTTACCGGGGTCCATTTGATAAGAAGAGCGGTCGCCGAAAGAAAAACCGGAATCAGCGGCATCTCTGAACGGACCGTAAAAAACAGACGCATATTTTGAAGAATAAGACATAATCGGCGTATTTTCAAATCCCGCCTCATCCAATGCAAAACGAATCGTTTCAATCATGCCGTCCATCATCCCCGACGGCGCGACAACATCGGCACCGGCTTTGGCATGGCTGACGGCAATTTTTCCGAGAAGAGGCAGCGTTTCATCGTTGATAACAGTGCAGGCGTCAAAATCAATAATGCCGCAGTGACCGTGGTCCGTATACTCGCACATGCACAAATCGGTCATAACAATCAGTTTGTCACCGAATTCCGCTTTAATTCGGCGGACCGCCGTCTGCACGACGTCGTCGTCACCGTAAGCGGACGTGCCGCCGGCATTTTTTACTTTCGGAATGCCGAATACCAAAATCGCGGGAATTCCCAGTTCGTATGCTTCGCGGGCGGCATCATTCGCCATAGAAAGCGGCCAGCGGGAAACGCCCGGCATGGAGGCGACATCAACCTTTTTAGAAGCGTTTTCATCGACAAAAAACGGATAAATCAAGTCATCAACACTGAGCGTGTTTTCTCGAACCATGTCTTTCAATTTCCCGTATCTGAGGCGTCTCATGCGAGTTTGCGGAAACATATCATTTCACCTGCGATTATGTAAAAAGTATATGAAAAATTATGATTGAATTAAGACGACCGTATTTAAAATAACTTTCGCATTCAATGAAAAATGAATGTGGAAAAAGAACAAAACGGGAATGAAAAACGGACTCGAAATCGAAAAAAAAGAAAACGGTGGACGAAAACAGAAGAAGGAAACAGAAAAACAGAAGAAGGAAACAGAAAAACAGAAGAAGGAAACAGAAAAACAGAAGAAGGAAACAGAAAATAGAAGAAGGAAACAGAAAAACAGACGAAGGAAACAGAAAAACAGAAGAAGGAAACAGAAAAAAAGAAAATTAAAAACAGATTAATAAACTGAATCGGATGAATTATTTATCATCCAATGCGAAATAATTAAACAACCCTTTTATGGTTTTTCCTTTTTTGATGATGCTTTCCAGTTCGGATAAGCTTTGAATAACAGTGACAGATTGCTTATCTAACTCTTCAGACATCATTTCGGGACAAAGCCAGAAATCGCGATGAACATTTAAGACTTCATAAATATCATTGGACTCTTCCGTGAAAATTTTGGAATAATCCTCAAGCTCTTCCAATGCCTTTACTAAACTTTTTTCTTCAAAGTCCGGCGGATTCTGATACAGTTTTATTTGATAAATCGGATCATCATCGCGAACATGAATTGTACAAATACCGTATTCGTCATCATCACTGAGTGACACAATTACTAAATCCATCTGTTCGCCGATAATCTCTCTCATTTTTTCCATAATTTACCCCTTAACATGAATCAATTCACAATTCCGGATTCATTCAAGATGAATCAATCTGAATCTAATCCTTGAATTATTTTTTGTTTTTAGACTTTAATAATTAGTATTTATTTTTTTCCCAAAAAATCGGTCGTTTTGGTAAAAAATGATAAAAAAGAAGATTGAGACGGGAAATAAAACTAAAAAGGAAATAATCGCAAAAAAATAATACCCCTCCCCAAATCTCTAAAATAAATTGAATCGGTAATACCTTATTTTTCAGAACTGCGCTTTATTTTAAAAACACGAGCGACAGCATCCAACAGATCGTCATCATCTGATTCCGCGGCATCTCTTAAAACCTTTGTCGGTTCGGCCAAAATTTGATTGGCAATGCTGTGGGTTAAGTTTTCTAAAATCGTTTCTTCAAATTCGCCAATCGTGTGCTTCACACGGAATTTGTGAACTGCTTTTTGTTTTTCTTCTTCGCGGATATCGTAAACATTTCGATATAGTTCGGAAATAATGTCATCCGCTCTTTGTCGTTTGTATTGTTTGCCGAGAAGAATCAGCTCTTCGTGAATAATTTCAATCACTTTTTTAGCTTCTTCATTACGCATTTTAAGCGTTTTTTCACTGACGACACGCAAATTATCAATGTTACAAAGCGTCACACCGTCCAACTCGCCGACAGATTCTTCAATATCTCTCGGATTTGCGATGTCCACCATGAAAAGCGGTTTTCCGTTGCGAAGCGGCAGGACTTCTCGAATTGTCTTTTCCAGAATAACATAGTGCGGCGCACCGGTCGCACTGATGACAACGTCCGCCGATTTTAAATAATTTGAAAATTCGTCAAAAAGAATTGCTTCGCCGCCAAGTTCATACGCCAACTCCTGCGCCTTTTTATGCGTTCGGTTGGAAATGTAAATGCCTTCCAAATTTTTATCGGCCAGAGCGCGCGCGACAAGCACGCCGATTTCACCGACGCCGACAACCATAATTGTTTTGCCGTCCAAACCGCCGAGACAATCTTCCGCAAGTTCAACCGCGGCCGAACCGATGGAAACCGAACCTTCATTAATGCGCGTCTCCGTCCTTGCCCGCTTTCCGACTTGAATGGCTTTTGTGAAAGCCGTATCTAAAACTCGGCCGATCGTTTTCTTTTTCGTCGCCAAATTGTAAGCGTCGCGAATTTGACCCAAAATTTGGTCTTCGCCCATAATCATGGATTCCAAACCACACGCCAGCCGAAGCAGATGGTCCAAAGATTCGCTGTGATCATAAAAATCAACAATGCGGGTTTCAACCCCGATGGCTTTTGAAAAATTGAATAAAACACTGCTTCCTTTTTCGGAAACAATATAAATTTCAGCGCGGTTGCAGGTTTTTAAAATAACGCATTCATAAACCGATTCATTATCAATCAGCTTATCCAGCATTTCCTCTGTCGTCATCGGCCATGCGCATTCCATTTCCGCGACCGTGGCTTTTTTGTGAGAGATAACCATGCTTGAAATTTCGTTCATAAAAACAACCGGATTGAATTTTTAGTATTATTTTTGAAATAAAAACGTAATACCTAATAAATGATAACAAATATGAATGTTTCCGAAAAAAAACATGGACGAACAGAAATAAAAGAATTACGGCACGCCAATCGTTTCAATCAGAATTTCGCTTTTGCCGCATTTTTCGCTTTTTCAAAATCGACCGAAAGCAATTTCCAAATTTTTTCATCATTCATAATTTCCCAAAGGATTTCTTGTCGCTTTTTCTGATCCGACTCAACCGTTTTCAAATATTCGCGCATTTCCGTTTGAAGGTCAATCATTTTTTCAAAATCATCGCCGATCACGGATTCTATTTTCATTCGCGCATATTTGGTCACCGCCGGACTTTCGCCGCCGGAAGAAATTGAAATTTGAAGTCCGCCGCGTTCGATAAATGACGGAATGACAACTTCGTCGGCACCTTCCGTGTTGTTTGCCAAAATGCCGGCTGTTTTTGCCATGGAAATGATTTTGCGGTTAATTTCCGAATCGGATGTGGCGGCAATTACTAAAAAAGCATCTGAAATGCAGTCAAAAATTTCACCGTCGGTGAGTTTGGAAATGTCTTTTTGAATGAAAAGAAAAGAATCGCAAGCTTCCATTTCTTTAAGTTCCGCCGTCAGACTTGAACTGACAATCGTCACCGGAGCTTTTTCACAAAAACGCTTGGCTTTGCGTTCGCCGACAGCTCCGCCGCCGAAAATGACGACAAGCTTATCGGAAAAATCAATCAGCAAAGGCAAATAAGGATTTGAATCTTCATGTTGTTGAGCGTTATCCGATGTCATCATTTCACCTGCTTTAAATATTAAATTAAATGCGTACTCCTTTTTTCTTTAATTCTCGGTCGCTGAAAACGAGTTTGTATTCGGAAATGCCGACAGCCTTTGAAATTTTTTCCGCCGCCGTATAACATTCTTCGGGAGACCGACCGTGAATCATCGTATACATATTGTACGGCCATTCTGTCGATCGCGGTCGTTCGTAACAATGACTGACTTCGGCAAAGGAAGCCATGATTTTACCGATTTCGTCAATTTTATCCGGCGCGACATCCCAAACGCCCATTCCGTTTGCCGTAAAACCGAGCGCGATGTGACCGATGGAGGCGCCAAAACGACGGATTTTCTTTTGAGCCGCTAAATTTTTCAAGCGCGAAATCACCTCGTCTTCGGAAATACCGAGCTCTTCGGCGCACTTCGCAAAAGGCGAATGTGTCAGCTCAATGCCATCCTGAATCAAACGAATGAGTTTTTCATCCGTCTCGTCCGTCAAATTTTGAAAATGAACGAACGAATCATTATTTTCGAGAGCATCAGACATGGAAATTCACCTGTATTTTAAATTGATTCACTGTCGGAAGATTCAAAAGCGGACAATTCAATTCTGCTTGAATTTCCGATAAAATTTGATCCAGTCGTTCCTGCGTCGGGGCGGAAACGGTGAACCAAATATTGTATTCTTCATTTCTGAGATAATTGTGAGAAACTTCGTCATATTTGTTGATGACCGCCGCCGCTTTGTCAATATCGTCTTCGGAAACTTTGACGGCCGCAAGCGTATTTGTGCCGCCGATGCCGCGCGTATTGATAATCGGACCGATGCGGCGGAGGATTCCTTTTTCTTTCAGGCGATTTAATTTGAAAAGAACGATTTCTTCCGTTGTTCCGATTGTTTCTGCAATCTCTTCAAACGGGTTTTTGGAAATCGGGAAATTCAATTGAATGAGATTGATGAGTTTTCTGTCAATTTCATCAAGCTCCGGCAGTTCCTGTTTTTCGGTCGGCATGTCAGTATCCCTCCGGCCGGTAAGAGCAAAGCGGTTCTTCTGCCATGTAATTCCCGGTTTCGGAATAGGCGCGGGCACGGCAGCCGCCGCAAACGCGTTTATACTTGCAAGCACCGCATTTACCTTCATATTTGCCGTAATTCCGCAAATCGTTGAACACTTTCGCGTTTTCCCAAATCTCTTTAAAGGGCAGCTTTCGGACATTTCCGGCGGAGACCGGCAGATAGCCGCAAGGATTGACTTCACCGATGCTGGAGATAAAGCCGAATGAAATGCCGCCGAGGCATCCTTTTGTCATGGCGTCTAAGCCATGCGTTTTCGGCGTAATCTCAATGCCTTCTTTTTTCGCCTGCTGACGCATGATTCTGAAATAATGCGGCGCACAGGTCGGCCGAATTTGAAGATCGGTTCTTTTAGACAAATCATAAAGCCATTCCAATGCGATTTCATATTCTTCGGGCGTAATTTCAAATTCCGTTAACTCGGCGCCGCGGCCGGTCGGAACAAGGAAAAAGAAATGATGGGCAACCGCGCCGATTTCTTTTGCAAAATTATGAACGTCTTCCATTTCATTGACATTGAATCGGGAAACCGTTGTGTTGATTTGAAACTCAACGCCCGCTTTTTTAAGATTTTGAATGCCTTTCATGGATTCGACAAAGCAGCCGGGAATGCATCGGAATGCGTCATGCGTTTTTTCGCGTCCGTCTAAACTGATGCTGACGCGCTGAATGCCGGCGTCTCTTATTTTGCAGGCAATTTCTTCGGTCACAGGCGTACCGTTGGTGGCAAGTGTCATCCTAAATCCCAAATCCGTTCCGTACCGCGCAATTTCAAAAATGTCCGGCCGCATCAAAGGCTCGCCGCCGCTGAGAATAATAATCGGCGTCCCGGTTTCCCGAATCTCTCTAAGCATTTGTTTTGCTTCTTCTGTTGTTAATTCCCCGACAGCCGAATTTTCTGTCGATGAGCCGCGGCAGTGTTTGCATTTTAAATTGCAGGCGGCTGTGGTTTCCCATGCCAAAATCCGCGGCGGACGAACGCCGTCTTCGGAAGTTGGCGGCACTGTGCCGGAATGCCCGTGCGGGCACTGTCCCGCATTTGAATCATTCATTTTTTAAGTCCTCTTTTCGTTTTTATTTTCATTTTTTGTTTAAACTTAAAGCTTCATTTCGCATCAGGTGGTCCAAAACAACGATTGCCGCCATGGCTTCGCCGACCGGAACAAAACGCGGCGCAATAACCGGGTCATGGCGCCCTTTTATTTCAATCTCTGTTTCTTTGTTTTCCGCCGAATTCACGGTTTTTTGTGATTTGGAAATGGACGGTGTCGGTTTAATCGCCGCTCTGAATCGAATTACGTCTCCGGTGGAAATGCCGCCGAGAATGCCGCCGGCATGGTTCGTTACGGTTTTTATTTTACCGTCTTTGGTTTCAAAAGCATCGTTGAATTCGCTGCCGCAGCAGCCGGCCGCTTTAAAACCGTCGCCGATTTCAAATCCTTTAACGGCGCCGATGCTCATTATCGCTTTTGCCAAGTCCGCATCCAGTTTATCAAAAACAGGCTCGCCGAGACCCGCGGGAACACCGAGGATGAGTCCTTCGACAATTCCGCCGACAGAGTCGCCGTTTTCTTTGGCGGCAAGAATTTCTTTTTCCATCCGTTCGGCCGCAGCAAGGTCGGCGCAGCGGACCGGATTTTTTTCAATATTTTCTTGAATTTGTTCAAAGGATAAGTGTGATAATTTTTCGGAATCCGCGCAAACGCCGCCGATTTGAACCGTATGGCAGACAACGCGAATACCGTATGCCGCCAGCATTTTTTTAGCAACGGCACCTGCCGCCACCCGTCCGACGGTTTCTCTGCCCGAACTTCGGCCGCCGCCGCGGTGGTCCCGAATGCCGTATTTTTCAAGATAGCCGAAATCCGCATGCCCGGGGCGTACAATATCTCGAAGAGCATCGTAAGCCGACGATTTTTGGTCGGCATTTTCAATCATCAGGCAAATCGGAGTTCCCATTGTTTTTCCTTCAAAAACGCCGGAAAGAATCTGAACGGTATCAGACTCGCAGCGAGCGGTTGAAACGGCGCTCTGCCCCGGTTTTCGGCGGTCCAGCTCTTTTTGAATATCCGAATCTGATAGCGGAACATTCGGAAGAGCGCCGTCAATGACAACGCCGACGGCTTTGCCGTGAGATTCTCCCCATGTCGTGATTCGGAATATTTCACCAAAACTGTTTCCTGCCATTCCTTTTCCTCTGAAAAATTGTGAACGTAAAATGAATTGATATTTTAAAGTCAATACTTTTTAATCGTTTGCCCGATTAATTGATACAGAAATTTCTATACTGCAATAAAACAGACGATGTTTTTTAAGATAAGAATGTCTTATAGATATAGATTTTTCATATTTACGAAAAAGGAGGGATTCTATGGAAATTGTTCAGATTTACGCAGATAAATGCCGTTTATGCCGTTTATGTATTGATGTCTGTCCGAGTTATGATTCCATAGAAATTATTCCGGCACTCTGCGATTATATCTCTTCGGAAAAGAACGAGATCCCGCCGGACTTTGATATTCGATTGTGCTATACTTGTAATGTCTGCACAAAAGCCTGCCCTGAAGAATTAGGAATTCGAAAATTAATATCGGCTTCCAGAGAAAAGAAAACAAAAGAATACGGCAAAACGGAAGAGCAAGGATTGGCGGATCCGTTTTCCGAAAATAACATTTATAAAAAAATCAGCGAATGGGAAAAGCCCACCGTTTTTAAAAACGAAGGAAAGAAGAGTGAAGTGGTTTATTTTCCGGGCTGTGCCGCATCCTGTATGAATAAGGTCATCGGCAAATCGACAATCAAAGTTTTGGAAGCCGCCGGCGTGGATTATTCTGTGATGAGCGGCATCGAATATTGCTGCGGATCGGTTGCGGCCGGCGCCGGAAATTTTGAGCCGCTTCAAAGGCTCGGTCAGAAAAATATAGACGAAATCAATCGAAGAGGCGCAAAAACACTAATCACGGCCTGTCCCGGCTGTTACCGCGCCTTCAAAATTTTATATCCTCAAAAATTTGAAAATATCAATTTCGAAGTGATTCAAACATCCGAATACTTCGTCCGTCTTTTGGACGAAGGCAAACTGAAATTGAAAAAAGATATGGGGAAAAGGACAAAAGAAAACGGAACGGAAAAAATAAAATTATTTTATCAGGATCCGTGTCATCTGACGCGGGCAATTGGCATTTACAATGAGCCGCGCCGTGTGCTGTCGACAATTCCGGGCGCCGAGCTTGTGAATGACTCTCCCGAAAATTCCGTTTGCTGCGGGTTTGGCGGCGGCGTTCGCGTTTCCTTCCCCGAAAAATCGATTCGTCAGGCGGAAAAAGTTCATGATCATGCGCGAGAAGCCGGGAGCGATGTCATCATTACAAATTGCGGCGGGTGCATGAAAAATATAATTGAAGGCGGAATGGCGGCGAATGCAAATGTCGATGCGGAAAAAGAAAGCGGCTGCCGTAACACAGGGCTGCCGGTGTACGACTTGGCGGAATTTATATCCTTAGCCTGCGGCAACGCGCCGGTCGAAAGAGATGACGAAAAACTGATTCGGCTTTCAAATCAAGCGATGACGGAATGTTTATCAAAATATGATTTTGATTTTTGTAAAAGTATCGAAAAAAACGAAAATGAGAAAGTTTTAATAAAAAAGAATGATTAAGACAACCATTTTAAGACGAATTTAATCAGATTAATTGAATAATTTAAAAAAGGACTATAGAATGACAGAAATAATCCACTGGGCAGACGTTGTCGCCGAAGAAGCCGCGGCAAAAAATAAGGAAAATGTGATTTCCACCGGAATTACACCTTCCGGTCACATTCATATCGGAAACATGAGAGAAGTGCTGACAGCCGACGCCGTTTACTGCGCCCTCAAAAACAAAGGTGAGACGCCCGAATTTTATTACATTGCGGACAATTACGACCCGCTGCGGAAAGTGTATCCGTTTTTGAAGGAAGAGGAATATGCGCAGCACGTCGGAAAGCCGATTTCTGAAATTCCGTGCCCGTGCGGCCGGCACAAAAGTTATGCGCACCACTTTTTAGAACCGTTTATCACATCCATGGAAACGCTGGGCATCCGCCCGAAAGTTTTGGAAACAAACGAGCTTTACAAAGCCGGCAAATTTGTCGATGCCATCAAAACCGCGCTGAAAAATCGGGATAAAATCGCCGTTATTTTAAAAGAAGTTTCGGGAAAAGAAGTTGAAGACGATTGGAGTCCGTTCAATCCGATTTGCGAAGGCTGCAAACGAATCAACAGCGCCAAAGTCACCGGGTTTGACGAGGAAAAAGAAACCGTCAGCTACACTTGTCCGTCCTGCGGCGCATCCGGAAATGTTTCCATGACCGGCGGCGGCAAATTAACCTGGCGCGTTGAGTGGCCGGCCAAATGGAAAATATTAGGCGTCACCGCCGAACCTTTCGGCAAAGACCATGCGTCCAGCGGCGGCTCCTATGATTCAGGCATCCGCATCGCCCGCGAAGTTTTCGGCAACGAACCGCCGCTTCCGATCATTTATGAATGGATTATGCTCGGCGAAAAAGGGGCCATGTCCTCCTCCTCCGGCGTTGTCGTTTCCATTTCTGACATGCTGGATGTTGTGCCGCCCGAAACGCTCCGCTTTTTAATTATGAAAACGCGTCCGGAGAAGCACATCAAATTCGACCCCGGACAGCCGCTCTTAAATTTGGTGGACGAATACGAGCGTCTGCGCGACAAGGAAGATCCGTCCGAGTTTGAAAAGAGAATCGTTGAATTATCGCAATCCAAAGACATTCATCAATCCAAAATTCCGTTCAAGCAAATGGTGACAATTTATCAGGTTGCCGGCGGCGATTTGAAAAAGATTGACGCGATTGCCAAGCGTTCGGGCTTCGACGAAGACCCCGAAATGATTAACAGAATGGCGCGCCACGTCGGCCTTTGGCTCGACAAATATGCGCCGCCGTTTGCAAAGTTCGGAATAAAAGAAACCGTTCCGGTTCAGTCGGCATCATTGACAAACACGCAGCGCGCTTTTTTAAAAGCCTTTGCCGACGAACTTGAAACCATCGGTAAAGAATTAGGTCCCGAAGACGTTCAGCGCATCGTTTACGAAACAAAAGAATCCGGCTCGGCTATTTACAAAAAGATGGAAAAATATGCCGGCGGCGAAATTCCCGCCGCTGAAGTCGATCCGAAAAACTTCTTTGCCGCCATTTACACGGCGCTCTTGGGTCAAACTTCCGGACCGAAAGCCGGCTGGTTCTTAACATCCTTTGAGAATGCGTTTTTAATAAAAAGATTTAGAGAGGCTGCCGCTTATCAGCCTTAATTCTCTTTTTTTTATTTATTTTTTTATTCATTTCGATTTTTCGGTTTTTTACATTTTTTTTGTTTTTACCTTTTCGTTTTCTTACCTTTTATTAGAATTATCTCGGCGCCGCTTTACCGTTTATTTTTTTGAAATACGAATGAATTTGTCCTTTGTGTTGATGCAGGTGAATGAGGACGACAAGACTGCCGATTATCGCCAAAGCAACATGAATGTGTTTGTATATGATGAACTCGTCTCCCGATCCCATTGCATATCCCATGGCCGGGAATCCTGAAAGAGTGACTAAAATCCAAAGAATCAGTAAAAGCAAATCCGTCCGATATTGCCGTTTTGCTTTTTGATTCGGCTTTCCGGATATGAGCGCCTTTGTCATTGAGACACACCATTTTCGATTCAGAAAAATATGAATCAGGAAGAGGACAGGAAAAAGCAAGCCGAGAAGATAATGGGCATAGACGGGAATGATTTCTGTCGGAATGAGCCCGAAAATCAAAATTACAAATATAAGTATATCGACGATGATTTTTATTTTTCCGTTTTTCATAGAACCGGCTTTCCTTTTTCTTTTTGAATATTTTTTATGAAATTAAAACTTTCATTATTTTTTCAAATTAAATTAAAACAGTAAGACAGAAATTTTTCAAGAAATACGGATAACTTGAGTGAAAATTATATTCGAGCGTAATGTAAACCCGTTTTCATTTTCGGTTTACATTAAGCTCGAATAATCCCCTTTTAGATATATATCTATCGGATTTTCCGGCTTTGTACGAAAAGTCACAAACTTGCATGAAAAAAGGTAAAATTAAAGACTTTTTGTGCAAAGCCCGGAAAAATTGAAGTCCGTTTGTTAAATTAAAAAAAATCTCAATTAAAAATCGATGTTTTGCCATTCTTTTTTGTTGATGCGGGTGATATGAATCGTTTTTGTTTCATCGGTAAGCGGCCAATATTTCTCTTCCGTATGATGAAAGCGAAATCCGCATTTTTCCTGTACTCTTTTTGATTTTTCGTTGCCGTCAAAATAACCGCACCAAATCGTTGGTATGAGAAGCTCGTCAAAAGCATACCTCATTAATTCATGTGTCGCTTCCGGAATCAATCCCTGTCCCCAATACGGAACGCCGAGCCAATATCCGATTTCAGCTTCATTTTCATCGATTTTAAAATTGCTTTTGTTTCCGATCAATAATCCGATGCAGCCGATTGCTTTACCTTCATTTTTCATCGTGACGGCATAAATTTCGTCGGCGGAAAGAACCTTTTGAATGAGTTGAAGACTGTTTTCCACGCTTGTATGAACAGGCCATCCCGCCGCCGGACCGACAAGGGGATTTTTAGCACATTCATATAAGCTTTCAGCATCCGTTTCTTTCCAGGGGCGCAAAATCAATCGGCTTGTTTCCAATATCATTGCTTGCTGCCTCCGATAAATACAAATTTCATTAAATAAAATTTAAAGAGGCTGCCGCTTTTCAGCCTCAATTTTTTTTCATATATCCCAAGTCGAGAACAAATATGCAGATTTTTTGCTGTTGGCTTCCGCATGCTTATTATAATCTTCCAAGTAGTCTTCCAAGGTGTCATAATCGTCAATGTCGATTAAAATTTGGGTATCGTTCTCATAGTCTTCCCAAGTCTCATAATCGATACTGCATAACATGACCGTCTTAATCTGTCCTTCCTCTTCAAACATTTTAAGGAATTTATATGAACCCGAATAATAAGGAACGGGTCCGCCCCACGCATCCCGCGAAATGTCCGTCACAGAATAGAAAGAATCGTTCATATAAGAAACGTAATTCAATATGGGGTCCCCCTCTATCGTATATTGAACAATGATCACGGCGGCCTCCTTTCCCTGGTTTACATTCGCATAAAAATTGTCCCATGCTTTTTTGCTGTTTTCTTCCACAACACCGTGCACCATGACGAAGCCTCCGTTTGCGGCAGCATTTTCAATCGGATAGGTACGCAGAAGTTCTTGGATTTTTTCATAATCCTCCTCACCGTAAATATTAATATTGACCGGTTCGGCGGGTTTGGACGGTTCGGCAGGGTTGGACGGTTCGGCGGGTTTTGAAAGGCAGAGCGTACACGCCGTAACAATTGTAATACATAAAAATATTAAAATTAAATATTTAATCGCCATTTTTTTCATAAATATCTCCTAAAATTTGAACACTCTGATTCTATAAGAATTAAGAGTATATTTTTATAATCAAAATCTGTTTGATGAATTATGCTTGAAAAATTAAAAAAATCCTTAGAGGAAGCTCCCGTTATTCAAAAAGAATGTGACGGACAAGTTTACAACTATTTCATTCATCCGATTTCGGACGGTATTCCCGAAACGGACCCCGCGATATTGGAAGAAATCGCAGATTACATTATTGCCGACGGCAAAATCGGCGGGGCGGATAAAATCGTCACCGTTGAAGCGATGGGAATTCCGATTGCAACGGCGCTTTCGATGAAAACGCGCCTTCCGTTTGTCATCATCCGAAAACGGAAATACGGTCTTGTCGGCGAAATTGAATTATCGCAATCGACCGGATATTCCAAAGGCGCTCTTTTCATTAACGGCCTTTCCAAAGGCGACCGCATCTTAATTGTCGATGACGTGATCAGTACGGGCGGCACACTGCTTCCGCTTATAGAAGCACTGACACAAGCCGGCGTTTCGGTCGCCGGCGCTTATTGTGTCATCGGACGCGGGGATGGAGCAAAGCGCATCCTAGAAAAAACAGGAACAGATGTCAAAGCTCTTGTCGACATTTCCGTCTCGGCAGCGGGTGTCACCATCATCGGGGGCGTGAAATGAAAGATCTTCCGATGATCAGTACGGATTCTTCCTTTGATTTTGAAATTCAAACCGTATTCGAAGAAATCGACAAACTCAAAACGAAATCGGGTGCCGTTGTTGTCGGATTGCAGTTTCCGGAAGGATTAAAAAAATATGCCGCAGGGATTGCTTCTGAAATTGAAAAGAAGACCGGGGCGATAGTTTATATTTCGGCGGATCCGTGTTTCGGCGCATGCGATTTGGATACCGCGCTGCTGGAGCGCACGGACTTGCTTTTTCATTTCGGACACGCCGAATTAAATCAAGGACCGATTGAAGAGAAAGTTCGATTCATTGAAACCCGATCCGGAGTCGACATTTCTAATGCTGTCAAAGCCGCGCTCCCGCTTCTCTTCGAACAGACGGTCGGTCTGTTGACGACGATTCAGCATGCCTATCAACTGGAAAAGGCGGCAAAAATATTGTCGGACGCCGGAAAAACGGTCATTATCGCACAGGGTGACAATAGAACGCCCCGTCCGGGGCAGATTCTTGGCTGTAATTTTTCAGCGGCACATTCCAAAAAAGCTGAAAAATGCGATGTTTTGCTTTACATTGGAAGCGGTCGATTCCATCCGATCGGCGCCTCTCTTTCTTCTAAAAAACGTGTCGTTTGTACTGATCCGCTGACAGCGGAAGTTTTTGAATTGGATTACAAGAAATTCCTGATGCAGCGCAGTGCCGTTATCGGAAATGCAAACAATGCCGATCTTTTTTGTATTCTTGTTTCCACCAAACCCGGCCAGTACCGAAAAAGGCTGGCGGAAGATTTGAAAAAGAAGGCGGAAACACACGGGAAACAGGCTTTTATTTTGTTCGCAGATTTGATTACGCCGGACCAAATGCTTTCCTTTAAAGCGGACGCATTTGTCAATACCGCCTGTCCACGCCTCGCAATTGATGATTCCGGAAGATACCATGCGCCTGTTTTGACGCCGCAGGAATTTGAAATTGTTTTGGGAGAACGGGATTGGGAAGATTTGGTTTTGGACGAAATTTTGGAAGGCGGACAGGAGTGAGGATAATTTTTGGTTTTAATATGAATTAAATTGAAAAATCTGATAATTAATTATATGTCGGAATTTTGGTTTAATTTCCTCCGTATTTTTTGTGTTTTTACTCAGTTTATATCTTTTTTCTCTCTTTTTTTATTTTTATTATATTTTTAAACGGTTGGTTACTCTTTGTTTTATGTCTTTGTGTTTTCGCTTGTTATTTTTATGCATCCGATTTAATTTATTTTTTATTTATTTCATCATTTTTATATTTTTAGTGTTCGCAAGTTTTAATAACAATCATAGTGTGTTCTCTGTAATAAAAATGGGATAGTTCTCTAAAAAATGATTGCGGCATAAATTGATGCGCCATTAGCAGTTCGCTCAATAAAAACGAAATTTGTAATTATTTTTAATTTCAACATTAATTATTTTTCACAGAGGTAAACCATGAAACAACAAACTCATTCAATAGTTTCACTTTTCTTAGTATGCGCGATACTTCTCTCAAGCTGCGGTTTTACGATTGCAGGTCCGGGAGATGTGACAATTGATTTTGGTAGTTATCCACCCGGAAATCATTTTATTAACATTACTCATTCCGGCGGTAATCTTTACTCAAATGGAACTTCTCTTGGTCTTTTTAATCCCGCAACGGACGTATTGACGCTGAAAGGAACATTAAATGGAGTTGTTTCTATTGATGTCGCTTCGCCTCTAAATATACGTTTAAATAATGTTTCTATTATTCAACCTGAAATAAATAATTCACAACATGCGGATGGGGCTCTTGTTATTCTTCCGGGTTCTGATGTTACTCTAACCCTGGTTGCCGGTTCATCTAATTCATTTATCGGGTCAGATGGTAACAGTACTTCTGGTGGTTATCCTAATCCATATGTGAAGGATCCAACTGATCAAAAATCCGGTGGCAGAGCAGGCATTTCTGTCAGTTCTTCGGGAACGCTCACTATCAACGGCAGCGGTCGGTTATTTGCTAAAGGCGGTGACGGCGATTCCAGTGGTGGCGGCGGTGCGGGTATTGGATCAAAAGGCGGTTGGTATGAATTTGAGTCCCAAATGACAGGTTCCACCGCTACAGCTTCTCCTGCTGTAGGAATGATTGTAATTAATGGGGGCACGATTACTGCCATAGGCGGAAATGGCGATGGAATCCCTTATAAGGATGATACTTTTGGAGCTATGCTGGGTCGCGGTGCACCCGGCCGCGGTATCGGCGGCGGCGGCGGCGGCAGTGGTTCAGGCGATGGCAGTGACGGCGGAGATTTTACTTCCGGCATTAATATTTATGGCGGGATTATAAATGTCGGTAGTTCCGGAATCGGTGGTGGTTTCGGCGGTCATGCCGGCAATGACAATTTCGGTGCAATTTCCAATGGAGGAGATGGCGGAGGCGCTAGTGTTGCAATCTTTAGCGGAATTATTATCCTCACGGCGACCGAGGATCCGGAGAAATTACCACTTATCGGTGGCGGATCCGGTGGAAACGGCTTTGGAAATGACGGAGGAGATGGCGGTCATGCGGCTTTTACACTTCAACCCGAACCCGGCCTGATGCCGCCCATACTTTATATTACTCAATCCACCAATCCTTTCCCTATATGGGAGGATTATATTCATGCCTCACACGGCGGTATCTCCGAACTTTACGGAAATTCCGGACAGGATGGGGAGTTTAATGGTTACATCGAAATCCCAATTGTGATTCCTCCTCAGACGACATATCTTGTCACTTTCGATACAGCCGGAGGAACTCCGGATTCTTGGGTTCAGGAATATAATGAGGGCGAACGTGTCAGAAATCCCATCGAAGATGGCGAAGATGATCCTTACAAAGACGGGTTTGATTTCGAAGGATGGTTTTGGGACGGGGCTTTATTCGAGTTCAATACTTCCATCATGGAGAATATGGTTCTAACTGCACGTTATACCCCTATACCCGGATCAATTACGCACACGGTTACTTTTGATGCAAACGGCGGTACTCCGGCACCTACTTCCCCGCAAACTATTAATGATGGCGCTAAAGTCACAAGGCCGCCAAATCCCGGAAAAACCGGTTTTACTTTCGTTGAATGGAGAGTGGGTAACGAGGGAGGGGTACCATTTGATTTCAATACCGACGTCTTCAATGACTACCACCTTGTTGCATACTATTACTCTAATACTCACATCGTGACTTTTGAAGGTAACGGCGCTGTTTCCGGTGTTCCTGCTCCGCAGAGTGTTGCTCATGGCAGCACTCCTCTTTACTTAAGTACCCCTATCAAAGAGGGTCACGAATTTAAAGAATGGACATTGGACGGATTACCTTATGATTTAGCGACTCCTGTCCTTAATGATTTGACTTTGGTTGCGAATTACACGGATATGACCGGTGTTCGCCACACCGTCACTTTCGATACCGTTGGTGGTCTTCCGGTTCCTGAAAATCAATATGTTGCTCATTATGGTCTTGTTACCAGACCTACACCTGACCCTGTGAAACCCGGCTATGATTTCTCAGCTTGGAGTGCTTATGGGGATGGTTTCCAGTTTGATTATCGTATTTGGGAGTCGACGGAGCTTACAGCCATTTATAATGTGAATGACAGTGACACGGTGTCAATTGCCGTCAAATTCTACGAAGGCGGTACTTACTTGCCCGGTAAGGATTCTTCGATTAATAATATTTGGGCCGGCGAGAATGTTACATCTTCCATGGTTACTGTTCCTACCGGATACAAATTAGCAGCAACCACGCCTTTCAGTCCAAGTCTTCCAACTATAATGGCTGACGGATCTACTTTGACAGTTAATGTCGAGAAAGACCTTTCTGCCACGGCTACAATCTTTGTTAATTATTTTGAAGGCCCCGTTCAATTGAATGAATTCGATACTACAATCGAAGTTTGGGTTAATGATCCGGTGACAAGTGACCTCATTACAATTCCCCCCGGGTATGATTTTTATCTGTTCAGTCCGGACCTTCCTCTAGTAATGGCAAATGGGGCAAATTTGATTGTTCAGGTCACGAAAAATGACAGCGCCACGATTGACATCAACGTCGAATATTATGAAAGCGGTACTAAGATCCCCGGTCTTGATGATACGGTTACAATTTGGGCCGGCGCTCAATTGGAAGAAGCCAACGTCACAATTCCTCCGGGATACACGTTAGTTTCTTTTGACCCGACTCTTCCTGCCACAATGATTGACGGTTCCACTTTGAAAGTCAATGTTTTGACGAATTCCGCCGACACTGTTGCAATCACCGTTGAGTATTACATTGACGGCTCTTCCACCCCTGACGCCAGCATGACCCGCACTTCCTTCCCTGTTTGGGCTTTTGAAGTGAACG
>JGI994J12354_10001596_pt1 | contig 22946 bp, 20 predicted proteins | sample IntmicLarv3ML3BL_FD_12354 | JGI IMG/M metagenome (IMG submission 12354) | reverse complement strand
CCAAGGCTTCGGCGCTGAGTTTCCTTAAATCTATATATTTCATATCTTTATTATATCATATCCGCAAGCATATTCCTATATTTATTTTCTGAAGTAATAGTTTTTTAAGCTTTTCCCGCAAACTTTTATCTCGTAGGATTTTGCGAAAATCTCCGTCGTTTTCATTTAAGATAGCACGAACACTGTCGATAAGCTCAACACTATATTTTTCGGGGTACGGATTGAATGTCTTGAACTCCCACGCATAATACCATGATGTTAACGAACACCAACCCTCGCATTCTATTGTTTCAGAATTTTCAGAGCTATTACGAGAGTTATACGAAATAGTCAAGTATTCAGGGTCTTTTTCAGGATTGGGTTTTATGCCCTGTTCGTTTTTGTTTTCTTCTCCGAAATCATCCGCGCCACGGATAGTTATGACTTTTTCTGCCCCTCTATCCAATAACCACTTACTCGGCTCTCTGAAAAAAGATATTCGATCACCATCTGTCTCAATTCCATCATATTGCGCTGCCAGCAACAAACGCATATCGGGGTCTATGTATGGGATAACCACAGTCCCTACCGAAATGTTTGATAATAATTCTGGAATGTGCGAAATGTGGTCTTGATGAAAATGCGATATAAAGAGCAAATCCAGTCTGTTCTTGATAAAGTCTTTATATGTCCAAATGCTTTTATTTAACACATAATTAGCTTGCAACCACGGCAAAGTACCGCAATCGTATACAAACGAAAATCGCTTCCCTCTGTCGTCGATAAGGATTCCGTTATAAAACAACCCTTGTCCAGCTTTTGCAAATTGGCATTCCGCTCGCATTTTCATTCCTCCGATGTTCAAAATAGTTTGTTCCACAACCAAACAATCAAACCGCGGTTAGCTGTAAACACTTCAATTACAATTACAGAGGCAGCCAACACTCCACCCCAGGCAAGAGACCACACAATCATACCTCTTTTCACTGTTTTTTCGGTGTCTGTCAGCAACTTGTCATCTTTAAAAGCTTCTTTAATTTCCGGCTCGGACAGCACGTCTTTATAGTTATTTTTCAAATCATCATAGCCCTGCTTGGTTTTCTTTAGTTTATAACGAGCCTCAAAAAAGCAAATCAACAAATATATCAACGAACCTCCCACAAAGAGCTCTACAATATAAATTGTATGCTTGGTAAAAATATCGTCCCATTTTTGTGCACTCCCGATTTTCGTTAGTACAACCGTGAAAAGGAAACCAAAAATAGCAAATAGGTTTGTTTTAAATTTTCCGAGAATCGCCACGGCATAATCACCGACTTGCGCTACGACATTCTGAATGAACTTAGCGATGTCGCGCTTCATATCGAGATATTGATTAACATTGTTTCGCAAATAAAGATTATAATTAGTCTTTATAGCTTCGAATACTGTGTTGTCGAGATTAAGCAGTGCTTCAAACTTGCAATGCAGACTAATTACATTATGAGCTATTAATGCCTTATCTGTAATATTGCCGTCCGTAAAAATCCATGTGAATATATTTTTCCATTTATCGTCTTCTGGGATTTCTGTCATTTCGATTTCATAGCCTACAGTTCGCTGCCCATTAATTTGAATATTAATTGTTCTATCATTTATTGACGCGGAAGAGGAAACATACGCCAGCGAAAGAATGGTTGCTAATTTGTTAAAGAGAGGCAACAATCGGTTATTGGCTTGCACAATACCCTGAACAATAAAATCGTCCGGTAATATTTCGAAGTTATTCATATTATAAAAACAAGCAGTATTTTTACAATCAGTTATTCGTTGCATCCTATTGACTGTTGGCGAAAAGGAAGCATTTTCGCTGGATTCAAAAGCAATCGTCCTTGTGGAAAAGGAAATATCATAATCAAACACCTCAAACATAAGGCTTTCCTGATCTGATAGGCATACTGAAAACCAGCTCATTATTTCCGGCAATGACCGCTGCAATAAATCTGTGACAAAAGATTCGTAATTGTAGACAGAGAATTTTCTATCTATAACGGTTTTATCAATTTGAATTTTAACAGCAATAGTATCTTCTGACAGCAACCCGTCTGTTAGCGAAGAATAATCCATGGCTTCTGTTTGGTGATTCGTGAATGTTACCATGTCCCCGCTGTCCGTTATTAAAGACAGTGTTATTGTGTCCCTATCCGGAATGAGTTTGAAAAGTGCTTGAAGTGTTTCAATGGTTGGTAAAGTATTATAAGCAATAGTGCAAGAAGCCTCGGCGGTGTCTAACCGCTCGGTTACTTCGATATCTACAGATTTAAGCAATTCACGGACTTCTGAAAAAAACCTCACGGTTGTCAACTCCTTCTTGTTATTATATGTGCTTATTACCTTGTTGTTGAGACGGTTTGGAATTTTCTAAAAGTAGTTTCGTTATCGGTACGCACTTTTATATATCTTGCGCCACCTTCCTCAACCGCTTGGATTACACCATCTTCTACAGCACAGGACACCCGCAGGTCTATACCTTCACGAAGTTTGAAAACCTGTCGAATACGAGCATTTATAGCGCTATTTACAGCGTTGAATTGGCTATCAAACTTGCGTTTTTCGGGTTGCTCTAATAAGCGTGTTCTAATATTTTGTATTTTTTCATTCAACAGCTGACTTTCTTCTTGCGTGAGATTTGTATCTACGGGTTGATAATTCCCCAAAACTGAATCCACCATTACCGGGAAATCAATGTGTTCATTATTTTTGAGATAAGTGACAAATCCATTTCGAATTATTGTGTGGTCAGGACTCGTCATTCCACGGAATCCATGCCCCAGGGTCGCATCAATCGCTTGAAATGCTTTTTGTGTATTGACTTCATCGCTGTTCATCACGTCTAATTCTAAAAAACCACTGCTCCAATATTGAGCTTTTGTATCTGAATAAACTCTCGCATGAAACTCCGTAGATGCCAAGTCAGATAAACCAAACAAGCATGATTTCCACATTGTTTTTTTATCTTTGGAAAAACCTGTTTTGAACGTGAAGTCCGAATCATCCACCCATTCGCTATGCTCTACTTTCGCCAATAAATATGTATATTCTTCGACTGATTCGTCAAAAAGCAATGCCTGAATTAAGCTGCCGCGTTGTACCGCTATGTTTGTGCCGCTTATCCGACCTTGCGCTTCTGTTTCTTTAAGCAAAAGACGATTAGCCATTGTATGCATTTGGGACGAAATAAATTCACCATCTTGATTTGCGCACAAATCTAAAATACATCTGATAACCTCCGTGGAGGTAGACCGGGTTTTGTAATCACGTACAGACACATTGTTCCTGACATGGTTTATTAGCTCGGAAACATACGCCTCGAACGCCTCCGGTGCCTCGCGTTGTGTTACGCGCCCTGATTCACGGTCGATTATGTGTATGGATGTTTGGATAATAGTCATTTCGCTGTCCTCCTGGTTATTTTTACTTTAGTCGCTAACGGCCTTTCATTGGTTATATATCACGCAAATATTCTTTAAATCCCGTTATAATTATCCCATCGCCAACGCAAGAACTCCCGGTTCGTATAGTCCGGCAAAACAATACGCGGCGGCACAGTCGCACCGTAATCCATACGGGCGCGGGTGGACAAAACCACATCGCCAACATCGGAAATCCGTAAGTGTCCCGCGTCAAACAGCAGATGAATATCCATCCGCATAGCAAATCCATTGGCGATGGTGTCCTCACCATTATATTTGAACGGCTTAATATGTGCCGCTTCCAGCACTTCCGGCATCATTACGTTCGTAATAACGCAGCGTTCGCAAGCCTCAAGCACGGCTTTTCTGAAACGGGCTTGATTCGGACGGCTGATCCGTTGCGTTTCAACACGTTTTCTTTCGATTTCGGAAGTGATATCCGTGGTTCTGATATGAGCGATTGCTTCCTGCAGGGATTCTTCTTTCGGCGGCTCGGCAAGAATAGCCGCGATTTCCGCGTCGAGGGTTACGTTATACGCATAACGCTCATCCATACGCGTCGCTCCTTCGAACCGCTCGGTATAACCGTAGTACGACAAAAAGAGCAGGTATTCTCTTGCGATACGGGGATCGTTATCACGCGGGGCGCAATCCGGCCAGCCGATAAGCGTTATTTGTCCGGCTCTGAACCAAAGGATGAAGTTTACATAGTCTTCAATTTCAGCTTTTACGCCGGACAACGGGATGAGAATGCGAATAAGTTCCTCCGTGGTGATATAGCCCTGCCCGAGTTCTTGTAGGCGTCTGAGAACCGAAAGCATTATCCTCAGAGGGTATATGACCAAACCGTTACTGAGCCATTGATTACATTCCTCTGGCGTTTGGATTTGTGGATTCGGCAGCTTGAATGTCTGCACGGTTATGGCTGAAAACTCGGTTTGAGAAATATCGTGGTCGGCTACGCGGCGCCCGAATTCCGTAAGATTGATTTTACCCGAGCGGTCGCCATCTTCCAATAAGCCCACAGCCCGCCAATATTGGCCGGAATTTCGGATAAGGTTACGCTCGCCAGTTCTTCTCGCCAAATCCACACCGATGGAGTCCTTGATATCTTCGGACAATTCTTGCAATTCCGCCGCGAATTCTTCTGAACTGTATTTATATCCGTGTTCTTCCAATTTCCGCATACGGAAAAGAACGCCTAAGAGCACAACAGGGTCGTTTAAGCTTTCCGTACACTGTAGGCTTGCCCACTTCCATTTGAAGTCGGGGAAGGGCTTCTTTGGCATGTAATTCTGTGGCAGCATATTAATTCCCCTCTCTGTAACTGTTAAATTGTTTTGCTACGGCGCAAGCCAGCAAAGGCGGCACGGCATTTCCAATCTGGCGGTAAATAGATGAGCGGTTGCCCGAAAACACATAGTCGAGAGGGAAACTTTGCACGGTGGCAAGCTCGCGGCAGGACATCCTCCGCTGATTGTTCGGATGATGCAGAACCACAACGCCACCTCTGTCATCGCCGCGGGCAGTCACGGTCGGCGCGGGTTTTTCGGAATCAATCGTCCTGTGTCCGAGATACCCATTAAACCTCAATTTGTATTTTGAGTAATCGTGATTAGCGATGGTATTCGTTTCGTCGGGGTCTGGGATATCCTTTAACGCCTCTCCGACGCCGAGCCATTTTTTCAGCCCGTCGCTCTCATCTGTGCTGTGAGAGGGCTGCGGATATTCATAATTAAAATCTATATCGTTTCTGACGCCGATAATGAAAACGCGCTGGCGCAACTGAGGTACGCCGTAATCAGCGGCATTAAGCAATTTTGCCTGAACTTTATACCCGAGATTTGAAAAGTCCTCAAGTATCATTCTAAGAATTTCACCCTTGCCAAGGCTCATTATACCTTTAACATTTTCGGCTAAGAAAAACTTGGGCTTTTTTGCATCGATGATTCTTATAAGCTGCTTATATAGTTGATTGCGTTCATCAGCGATATTGCGTTTGGTATTGGCAACGGAAAATCCCTGACATGGAAAACCGCCGATGATAACGTCGCAATCCGGCACAGCTTCTGCTTCCACTGCAAAAATATCTTCACAGACAATGTGGTTGCCCAAATTGGTGCGGTAAGTCTCCACGGCATCGCCATACAGATCGTTTGCCCAAACAATCTCATGCCCCGCCATCTTAAAGCCGAGGTCAAGCCCCCCGGCTCCCGAAAATAAAGACACTACTTTCATGCCAAATCACGCTCCAATCTCATTAGTTCTTGCCCCAGCAGATACGAGAACTTTACAGGGACAGCGTTTCCTATTTGCCGATAACATGAGTTCATCTGTCCGATGAATTCAAAATCGTCAGGGAATGTCTGTATTGCCGCACTTTCCCTAATTGTCAAGCGGCGCTTGCCGTTATAATGCGGAATGGCACATACACCGCCTTTACCATTGCCACGCGCTAAAATCGTAGGACACGGCTTTGCCGGGTCAGTGGCACGATGCCCTGTAAAATTTCTGTATTCAACTTTATATGCAGAATAAACATGGTTTAAATAATCATTCGTTGAATCAGGATCGGGGTAATGTTTTAACGTTGTTTCGATCGAAACCCATGGTTTTGGATTCCCGTCGCGTCCATGTGTTTTTGCTGGAAATCGGAATAGTATTTCATTACCTAAATCCTTACGCTGCCCAATGATAAAAACACGCTGCCTTGTTTGTGGGATTCCGTAATCCGCCATATGTACCAGATGAACATCTGTTATATATCCAGCACCTTCAAAATCAGCAATGATGCGTTTAATCGCTTCACCGCCGCCAAGACTTAATATCCCCTTGACATTCTCGGCAATAAAAAATCGCGGTTGTTTTTCTTTGATCACCTCGTAGAAAAATTTATATAATAAGTTACGTTCGTCATCTACTGTACGCCGCAAATTGGCCTGTGAAAATCCCTGGCAGGGAAAACCGCCAACTACAACATCGGTATCGTTCGGTAATGCTTTAATATTAATGTCCTTTATATCCGCACAGATAATATGTTCACCGATATTCTTTGCATACGACATAGCGGCATCGGCGTCAATATCGTTCGCCCATATCACTTGATTTCCGGCTTGTATTAATCCTAAATCTAAACCGCCCGCACCGCTGAAAAGAGAAATAATCTTCATTTAGATATTCCTCCGTTCGATTCGCCCGGCACAAATTCCATAATATCTCCGATATCGCAATTAAGAGCGGCGCAAATTTTCATAAGAGCGGCTGTTGTGACGGGTTCTTCCCTGCCAAGTTTCGTTACAAGACTGGCACTTACCCCCGCCAGTTCTTGCAATTCTTTCTTCTTCATTTTTCGGTCAATGAGTATTTTCCATAATTTATTATAGCTGACAGCCATCACGTATCCTCCCTCGACTGAAATACAAATATATTATACCGCATGAGAAGGCGAATTGCAATAGAAATGTTGCAAATGAGCGAATATTATTTTATTTGAATCATCTTTGAGCGGAGCGGGTTTTGAGAGGGCATCATCTTGACTTACACCTTCAGCCACGCCTCATACTCATCCATCCCCAATTTTCCCTCGCGGACATCATCCATCTTCTGCCGAGCTTCAATCGACCATGCGTAAAAATCCGACTGCGTCATCTTACCCTTTTTAATGCGGGCGAAATGGGTCTTGTACGCCCGCTGAAACAACACTTTCACCTCATCATTTTTGACTCTGTTCTGATAGGTTCTCGCCGATCCTATTTCGGAACAGGGTCTTTTTTCACCTTTCGCTGTGCCTGTACAATATTCGTTTTTCATGTTTTCGGCAAGGAAATAGTTTTCGCAGTATCGGCAGCGTTTTACAATGATGTTTTGGTCGAGCATACCCATCACCTCAAGGATCAGCAGCTGTTCCAACTCGTCAATTTCGCAAAGCTCCCGAACTGGCGTTGAAGCGGTCTTGGTAACGCTATCAATGAGCGTTTTCATAATATCCGGGAACGGGGTGTCGTTTTCGACGCCAAAAGCGCCGCTGTTGTTGTGTAGCTGAAAAACAGCGAGAGCATCGTCCTCGTCGGCAAAATCAAGGATGCCCATACTCTGACGTCCGTCCTCCGGCGCGAAAGAGTATGTTTTTTTGAGTTCCAGCACGGGCAAATACTGCCCGTAAAAAATATTGTCATATAAATGTGCCCGCTGGTAAACGGTCAAATGGGAAAGTTCCGCCACGGAGAAGTCAAAAATCCAGAACATCATTTGCCGGAGCGTGTCCTTTGCTTTTTGCAATGCGGGAAATGTGTAGTTCGGTCTGTCCTCAAAATAATCGACATCCGTGGGATTGAAGTCCTTGTATTCTTCATAAAGACTGTCAAAAAAATCTGTGTCATTCCAAAACTTAGCGTCATCAGATGAAAGAGCAACAAGTATTTCAAAGTACCTCTCCTTGGTGAGAAGCGCAGCCCTTCCATACCCGCCGTTATACAATAATATATTCAACCCAAGACGGACAGCGCGATTTGTTTCATAAGCCGCGCTACCGCCGAACCGGTAATACGGATGTACGCTCGCCAACGCGTCGTACACCTTTTGCCGGTTCTTTTTTATGTTAGCCTTATTGATTTCAAGCGTTTCAAGGTTAAGCGCGCCGAGAAAATCGTTCATCGACTCGTCAATGAGCGATAAATCGGAACGCAGAAAACGAAACAAGGCCTCATGGTCATCCGGGGTCAGCTCCGCCGCGCTGACTTCCACGGGCGGAATATATTCTCCGTTGCCATCGAAACAGGACTCTATCTTGTAATATATGTTTGCCATTTTGATTCCTCCAAATCGCAATGCGATACAAAATTCGCACCCGGAGCCATGAAAAATCAAGCTCTCCCGTACGGTATCGCTGCCTTTCATATTTTTTCACGTTGAAATAGATAATAGATTTCTGACAATCAACAGTATACCATTATCCCGCCCGATTTACAAGGCTTTTTAATCGAAAGACAGAAAACAGATTTCTAAGCGTATATACATATATCTATTGAAAGTGGAATCATACATCTTACGACTACAATTATCCATTAATTCATTTACAAAACGACAAGAAGGTGATATAATAGAAAATGCAATCAGTAATATCGGTTTTCTAATTAACCGATTCAAACTTAATAAACGCCGCGCGCCGTGTATATGGCGCGTCCGCCCAGGCAAATCGGAAGGCGGCCAGCAAGTATTCCGACACTAAAGGCGTAAATGCGCCCGAAAGGACGCAGACCGCGGGGCAACGTACCGCGGCGCAAAAATAAATCAGAATGAGAGGTGATTATCGATCATGACACAATTTCCAAAAGAACTGACCGCCCTACCGCAATGGATATGCTGGCGGTTGGAACCGGATCCCGAAGGCAGTAAAGATAAAAAAATCCCTTACGATCCTAAAAGCGGCAAAAAGGCATCAACAACAAATCCTAAAACATGGACGGATTACGAAACGGCAATGGCAGCTAAGGAACAGTATCTTTATTCCGGCATCGGCTTCGTTTTTGTCAAAGACGGCAACATCGTAGGTGTGGATGTAGATGACTGCATTGATCCGGATACAGGGGAACTCACTAAAACAGCAACCGACATTTTGTCTATGACACCCACGACCTACATCGAAACCAGCCCGTCCGGGACGGGACTGCATATTTTACTCAAAGGTAAAAAGCCGGAAGGCGGATGTCGGAACAAGGATACCGACGTGGAAATGTATACCCATGCCCGCTATTTTACCATGACAGGGAAACCTTATGCCGGCAGCGTTGATATTATTGCCGAGGATAATGACACTTTGCAAAAAATCCATGATGCTTTTATCCGCAAGCCCACGGCTAAAAAACAAAGTAAAAAGAAGCGCACAACCGGGACGCCCATCACCGATGAGGAATTACTGGAAAAAGCCCGCATGTCCGGCACAGGTGATAAATTCGCTGCGCTGTGGGACGGCAGATGGCAGAAGTTATTCGGCAGTCAGTCCGAGGCGGATATGTCCATGTGCTGTAATCTGGCTTTTTGGTCAAACAAAAACCGTGAGCAGATGGATCGATTGTTCCGGCAGTCGGGGCTTATGCGTCCTAAATGGGATGACCGTCATCATGCCGACGGCTCTACATATGGCGAGGAAACTCTGAACCGTGCCATCGAGGGTACAGAAAGCGGATACAGTCCCGATGCGGAAAGCCCTGTGTTTCAGTTCGACGGGCGGTATTTCCGGGCTAAAGGCGAAAAAATCTATCCGCTTACCAATTTTGTTATAAAGCCGTTAGAAATGCTTTTGTCCGATGACGAAACCCAGCTAACCGCCGACCTTATTACCGCGAACGGCGAAACTTACCGCCAAACCTTTCTGACAAGCGATTTTGCTAACCCGCAGAAATTCAAGACTGTGCTTAATAAACGCACCATCGCACTATCATATTACGGCTCAGAGGGTGATTTGGAGTTGTTCAAGGCGTTTATTAATGACCTGCCCTGGGACAAGAAAAAAGGTGTTAAAGCCATCGGTATTTACGAGTATGGCGGCCGGATGGTGTTTGTTTCGAGCGAAGGAGCTATTAAAGCGGGTAGCGTCGCCGCGGATGATATTGTTCAATTAGAAAAGCACCAATCCATACAAAGCGGCATTCTATCCCAAAAGATGATAAACGCCGGACAACTCCGCCAAATAGGTAAATGGTTATTATCATATAACGAACCTAACAAAACAACGGGCGTGCTGGCGTGGTCAGCCGGGTGTTTCATCAAGCCCCATTTGCGTATAGCAGGTATCAAATATCCTCATATGTTTTTAATCGGCGAGGCAGGGAGCGGCAAGTCCAATACGCTGGAACGAGCCATATTGCCCATATTTTCACGGACAAAGGTCACCGCCGCGACGCAGGTGACGGCGTTTACCCTGATGCGGGAATCTGCTTCCAGTAATATGATACCCCAACCGCTGGATGAATTCAAGCCCTCTAAAATGGATCGTTACAAACAAAGCATCCTGTATAACCATTTCCGTGATTCCTACGACGGACATGAGGGCATCAGGGGACGCGCCGACCAGCAAACCATAAGCTATGAACTTTTGGCTCCAATGGTTATCGCCGGGGAGGAATCAGCGGACGAGGCAGCGGTACGTGAACGTTCTATTGAACTGCTTTTCTCGAAAAAAGACATCAAGCCCGCCGAATACAGGACTGCGTTCCGCAATCTTTGTAATTATGAAGAACTACTCGGAGCGTTCGGGCGGGGCTTATTGGACGCGGCATTGGGTACGGATGTCAAAACGGTCAGGGCATGGCACGAGGAAGCAGTAACCATGTTCTCCGACGCGTTGCCCGCAAGGGTAGTAAGTAACCTTGCCTGTGCGTATGCCGGGCTTCGGCTCATAGAAAAACTATGTGCCGGGATGGGACTGGCGTGGAGCGATGTATTCCCCTTTAGTTTGGATACCTGCCGGGGATACCTTGAGCAGGGCGTCCGTGAATATCTGCTGGACGGCGGCGACCATAACAAAAGCGTGGTGGAGCAAACCTTTGAAATTATGGCGAGGATGAATCTTAGTTCGGATTGTGATTATGACCTTGACCAAGACGACAAGGTTCTCAGCTTATGTCTCAGCAACATCTATGACCGATACACTAAATACCGCCGCGAGTACGCCGTGACCGGAGAAGTTCTGACCTACGCGCAATTTAAAAAGCAATTGGAACACAGCGATATATTTATCGCCAAAAATGAGCAGATGTGGCTGGGCGGCGAGAATCGCAAGGTATGGAAGGTGAATTTTGAAATTCTGTCGGACCGCTGCGATGTCACGGGCTTTGAACCCAATCCGAGACCTCCGCATAATTACAAATCCTAACTTCTATCTTTTTGTTTTTATAAAAGATAGGAAAAAGATAGGGTGAAAAACACAGTTCCCATAAGGCTTTCAGCGTTTTCCTAACTTCCTATCCAAAAATATAATTATACTCTACTTTATTGAAAACATCCCGCGCATATGCGCAGGCGCGCGTGCGCGTGTGTATAGCCCTAAACCTACAGTGGGTGAAAAATTTGGTTAGAAAGATAGGAATGTCAAAAAAGCCAGTGGTATCAAGGGTTTAACCGCCTAACCTTTTTATCGGGATGAGGATATGAGGGTTAGATTCTGTGGTTAGAACATAAAAGTCCGTACCTATTTATGGGACGGCCGGTCCGCAAAAGAGCGGGCTGACTAAGAACAAAGAGATAATGAATACGAAAATCAATGCCAAAAAGAGCCAAATGTTCTAAGAAACGAAAACTCAAAGAGGCAAAGAATGATTAAATAACTTTTTGAACAGGAGGATTCCTTTTGGATAAATATATAACAGCTAAAAAATATCTGGAACAAATCAGTGCCGTCAATCTCCGGCTGAGAAGTCTTGCCGGCCAACGGCGGTCACTGGAAGACGCGCTGTACAATATTTCCCCGAAGCTCAGCCACACTCCACGACCGCCCACAGCGGATGTGCATAGAATGAGCGGTTTGGTTGCCGCCAAACTGGACATCGAAAACGAAATGGAAGCGGCTTCAGAAAAGCTGGCGGAGGTGCATAAAACTATCAACCGGATACCCGACATCTGCTGTCAGGCTGTGTTGGTAGCCCGGTATGTGGAAGGAAAACGATGGGGTGACATCGCGAACGAGGTGGGCTTCAGCCTAAGCAGGGTATATGATTTTCACCGCTTTGGGCTGGAACATATTGAGTGTTTGCTTGCCGGATAAAAAGTCCGTAGCAAATCGGAGTAAAATACAGTCCGCTACAGCTTGCAAAGAAAAATCGGATATGGTATAGTATACTCAGCGAAAAGTGTCGAGGGCGTTCCTGCCGGGAGCGTCCTTTTTTGCTGTTCCGGGGGCGGTATAAAAAGGCAAAAAAACTTGAATACGGACAACGGGTAGGCCTTTCGCGCGCGTTTTTTCGTAAGTTTCAGGGGTATATACAAAGTTTTTAAAACGCTGTAAAGCGCTGATATTACTGCGATTTTTCAAGCGAAACTTTTTTGAAAACTTTTCGGGAAATATGTTTTTTTAGTCGAAAAGTTTCATTAAGTTTTACCGCTTTTCCGGCCAAGGAGGTGAGCAAATGGGCAGACGCGGACCCGCGCCCGGGACGGGCGGACGGCCTAGAAAATCGCTTGACGAGAAGCTCCTTGACGGCAAAACGCTCTCGGTTTTGAAAAACGGTGACAACGAAGATACAGTTCCGAAATGCCGTGAAGAGGTCGTTCCGAAATACCCCGAAGAGGCCGTTCCGAGATACCCCGAAGCGGCGGAATTTTTGTCACGCGAACAAAGAATTGAGCTGCCGCTGCGGGCGAAGGAAGTCTATGAGCGGGTGTTTGTCTGGCTGACGCGGTATGGCTGCGAAAACTATGTCACTAAGGACACCGTTGATTTATACGCGATTAGCATTGCGCGTTGGGTTCAGTGCGAGGAAGCCGTGAGCAAGGCGGGGCTCTTAAGCAAACACCCCACGACCGGCGCGCCGATTGCCTCAACTTTTTCGATAATGGCGCGGGAATACGCGAAACAGGCGGTCGCGGTCTGGGACAGGATTTACGCAGTAGTTCGTGAAAACGTCTCCGGGGATTATTCCTCCCGCGCGCCCGGCGCGGACGTGATGGAAATGCTGCTGTCGGATAGAAAATGAGTTTGCGGATACCGCTTTGTAATAATTCCTGCCAAGATAAAAAAACACTTGCAATGTAATACTTTCCGAGCAATCATATGCTCACCAAAAAAGAAAGGGTGAGCGTATGAGCGAACACATGAAACAAACAGAGGAATTCATAACCGAGCGGGTTAATTACCACGGAGCGAATGAATCCGATGAGATGAGTGAAGCCTACCTTGACTTGAAAGCAAAAGCGGAAATTCTACTTGCGACTTTGACCAAAGAGCAAAAACACCTGTTCCGCGATATGGAAAACAAGTACCGTGTATCCGACGGCGAGACCTGCCGATATTACTACAAAGCGGGTTTCGGCGACGCGATAAAATTCATCACAGACTGGCTGACGCAATCTAAATAATCATTATTGTGACACATGACAAATATTTTCGATTTCCTCAAAATATCCTTGTCGCTTAATGTACTTGATATATTTCCGAAAATGGTTAATATAGTACATGCGAAGGGCGCGAATCCCTTTGACATCAAGGAAAACGGAGGGTAAGAACATGAAAATCATCGAAGTCGCAAGAGAACAAAAAGACCTGCTCAACGAGGGAATCGCCTACATAGCGGTGTGGCAGCGGACAATGCCGAACGGCAAGCAAAGCTGGTTCGCCGAGGATTTTTTCCCGGTTGACAGCAAAGACGAAAAACCTGTTTTTGACAGCGAGCAAAAATTAAGGCTCAAGGAAATATCGGAAATTGACGGCAACGCGGTTCTGCTAAACGGTTACTGCCATGCCTGGATAGGCTCCGCGGACGAGCCGCTGAACGCCGCGAATATTTCCGTCGGCATCAAAAAACATTACGAACAGCATAATTATCTCATCAGCGAATATCTTGAGAACGGCATCCAAAGTGAACGCAAATCGAATGATAGCACCATCACAATAGAAATCCCCTTCACCTCCTGCGGTGACCTCACACAAGCGAAAAAGAACCTCGCCGACCTCATCCAAAGCAAAACCACGCTGATAAAAGCGGCTCTGGGCGAAAACAGCACAGGCGAACTTCCGCTTGAATTCACCGAAACCACAGTAAAATTCGAATGGTTAAATTCAGAAAACATAGATTCCACTGTAATCCAAGCCTGGAGCGCATTCCTAAACTCAGCGGTCAGTTTTTCCAAAAAGTCAAAACGAATCACAGCGAAAGACACAGGCCTCCCCGAAAACCCGAAATTCGCAATGCGAACATTATGCGTAAAAATCGGACTAAACGACCCCGCCAACAAAGCCCACAGAAAAACACTGCTTCAAAATTTGTCCGGCGATTCAGCCTTCGCCACCCCCGAAAGCAAAGCAAAATGGCAAGCGAAACATCTCAAAAAAGCGAAATAACCAACCATATATACCCCCATCCGGCTCCTTCGGGAGCTTTTTCTTATGCCGATTTTCATCGAAAGGAGGTCGCAATCAATGCCAAAAAATCCCGAACCCCCGAAACTCGCAAAGAAATTCATGCTGCCGACCTCCCGCTACTACAAGCCCGCCGCCGACCGCGTAGTCGCGTTCATCAGCGAGCTCCGCCACAGCAAGGGCGAATGGGAGGGGCGGCGATTCTATCTTCTGCCCTGGCAGGAGGAAATCATCCGAACCCTTTTCGGCGTGATCGGCGCGGACGGCTTCCGTCAGTTCAGAACCTGCTACATCACCCTCGCCAAAAAAGGCGGCAAAACGAGCCTCGCGGCAGCCGTCGCTCTGTATATGCTGTCGGCGGACAAGGAATCCGGCGCGGAGATTTATTCCTGCGCGGCCGACCGTCAACAGGCCAGTCTCGTCTACCGCGAGGCGGCGGCAATGGTGCGCGCCAGTCCCGCCCTCAGCAAGCGTCTGAAAATTCTCGACTCCCAGAAGCGTATAGTCTACGCGGCCGCGAACAGTTTTTATCAGGTGCTGTCCAGCGAGGCTTACTCCCACCATGGCATCAACCCCCACGCGGTTCTTTTTGACGAAACCCATGTTGCCGACCGTGAAATGTTTCGTGTCATGACCCAGGGTTCAAGCGACGCGCGGCGGCAGCCCCTCCATCTTTTCATCAGCACCGCCGGCAATAATATCAACTCTGTGGGCTATGAACTGCACCGGAAAGCCGTCGATATCCGCGACGGGCGCAAGACCGATTCTTCCTTTCTTCCCGTGATATTTCAGCTTGACGAGGGTGATGACTGGGAGGACTCAAAAAACTGGATTAAGGCAAACCCGTCGCTGGGGCAAACCTTTTCCGTGGAGTCTCTGCAACGAGCCTGCGATTCCGCGAAACAGAATCCGGCGGAACTGAACAGCTTCCTGCAGCTGCGCCTGAATATCTGGACAAAACAAAGCGTACGCTGGATGCCGATGGACAAATGGGAGGCTTGTTCCAATGAACACTTAACGATGAATAGCGAACAATTTGCTGATTTGGAAGAATGTTTGCATGGGAGAGTTTGCTACGCTGGGCTGGATTTATCTTCTACTAATGATATTACGGCCTTGGTTTTGGTTTTTCCGCCGGGGGAAGGTGAGGATTTGTATTATGTCCTGCCGTATTTCTGGCTGCCGGAGGATACGGTGAATCAGCGGGTCCGGCGCGACAGCGTTCAGTATGACCTCTGGGCGCGGCAAGGTTTTCTTCTGACTACCGAGGGCAATGTGGTGGATTACGCTTTTATCGAAAAATTCATCGAAGAGCTTGGAACGCGTTTTGATATCCGTGAAATCGTTTACGACCGTTGGGGCGCGGCGCAGATGTCGCAGAACCTTGAACGGCTGGGCTTCACGGTTGTGCCGTTCGGACAGGGCTTCGCTTCCATGTCGCCGCCGACCAAAGAGCTTATGCGCCTGATTTTATCGGGTAAAATCGCCCACGGAGGAAACCCGGTTCTGCGGTGGATGGCGGACAATGTCTGCGTCCGTACAGACCCGGCAGGCAATATCAAGCCTGACAAAGAAAAAAGCAGCGAGAAAATCGACGGCATAGTCGCTCTGATTATGGCTCTCGACCGCGCCGTGCGCCGGGGCGGGGCGGCCTACAATAAAGTCCACGACGGAGAGGGGGTGATTTGGATATGAGCATTTTAAACGGAATTTTTAGGTCAAGAGATAAAAAAGATAATCATCATCCGGCAGACGATAATCATCCTCAAAACTATCTTGGCGGCACATCCTTCCTTTTCGGTGACACGCCCAGCGGCAAAACGGTCAACGAACGCACCGCCCTGCAAATTACGGCGATTCACGCCTGTGTGAAAGTTATCGCGGAAGCCGTCGCCAGTCTGCCGCTACATGTGTACGCGCGCAAAGGCGATAACGACTCCCAAAAGGCCTACGACCACCCGCTGTACAATCTTCTGCGCCTGATGCCCAACGCCGAAATGACCGCGTATACCTTCATCGAAACCGCCATGACCCATCTGCTGATCTACGGCAATTTCTACGCCCAGATTATCCGTGACGGGCGCGGCTATCCCGTCTCGCTTCACCCTCTGCTGCCGAACAAGACGGAGGTTGACAGGATTGACGGAAAGCTGATATACAGCTACCAAAGCGACGACGGCGCAATCAAACTGAACAGCCGCGACATTCTCCACATTCCGGGACTTGGATTCGATGGCATTCTCGGCTATTCCCCTATCGCCCTCGCCAAAAACAGCATCGGTCTCGCGCTGGCGACCGAGGATTACGGCTCAGCCTTTTTCAGAAACGGAGCGTCGCCCGGCGCGGTTCTTGAATTCCCCGGAGTGGTCAAGGACATCAGTCGCGTCAAGGCGGGCTGGAACGCCGGATATCAGGGCTCGGACAACGCGCACAAGGTTGCCGTGCTTGAGGAGGGCGCGAAATTTTCGACCATCGGTATCCCTCCGAATGAAGCGCAGTTTCTTGAAACACGCCGTTTTCAGCTGGAGGAAATCGCCCGAATTTATCGTGTTCCCCTCCATCTTGTGGGCGATTTGGAACACGCCACATTCAGTAATGTCGAACACATGAGCCTTGATTTTGTGAAGTTCACATTGACACCCTGGGTTCGCAAAATCGAGCAATCAATGGAAATATCCCTTTTTCAGCCGTCGGAGCTGACAAAATTCTTTGTAAAGTTTTCATTGGAAGGACTACTGCGGGGGGACTATAAATCGCGAATGGAAGGCTACTCAATCGGACGACAAAACGGCTGGCTCTCCGCCAACGACATCCGCCGCCTTGAGAACATGAACGAGATACCCGATATGCTGGGAGGGAACAAAATTCTGGTAAACGGTTCGATGTGTCCCTTGGAGTCCGCCGGCGCGGCTTACAACATTGAGCAACAACAAAAATAACATTAATTTGGAGGATTATCATGAGTAAAATCGCGGAACTTTATGACAAGAGAAACCAGGCGGTTAACTCCGCCAGAGCCTTCCTCGACAGCCGGAGCGCGGTGTCGGCGACTCTAAGCCCGGAGGATACCGCCGCCTATGAGCGCATGGAGGAGGAAATTGTCGCGCTGGGCAAGCAGATTGAGCGCGAAAACAAGCTGTCGGCTATTGAGAACGAGCTGAAACAGCCTACAGGTCAACCGATTACCAATAGACCTCAAAGAATTGAAGAAGAAAAAGACGGCCGCGCTTCAAATGACTACAAGCACGCTTTCTGGAACGAAATGCGCGGCAGGATTGATAGTGATGTAAAAAACGCCCTCCGCATAGGGTCAGATCCGGACGGCGGTTTTCTTGTGCCGCGTGAGTACGAACGGCAACTGATTACAGGCCTTGAGTCCGAAAACATCCTGCGCCGTTACGCAACAGTCATCCAGACCTCCGGCGACAGAAAAATCCCGGTCATCGCCTCAAAAGGCAGCGCGGCGTGGCTTGACGAGGGCGCGGCGATTACCGAAAGCGACAGCTCATTTTCGCAAATTACCCTCGGCGCGTGGAAGCTGGGCACGGCAATCAAGGTCTCGAACGAGCTGATAAACGACAGCGCGTTCGATATCGAGCAGTACATAGTCAGCGAATTCGCCCGCCGCGTCGGCGCGAAGGAGGAGGAAGCCTTTCTCACCGGCAACGGCGCGAATCAGCCGACAGGGTTATTGTCCGACACAAACGGTGCGGAGGTCGGTGTGACCGCGAACAGCGCGGCCGCGCTGACTTTTGACGAGATTTTCGACCTCTACTACTCCCTGAAAAGCGCCTACCGCGACAAAGCCGTGTTCATAATCCACGACTCCACAGCCAAAATGTTACGCAAACTGAAAGACGCGTCAGGCCAATATTTATGGGAAAAAGCGGTAAGCGCGGACGCGCCGGACACACTGTGCGGCCGCCCCGTTCTGACTTCCGCTTTCATGCCGCAAATCGGCACAGGCAACAAATCCGTAATCTTCGGCGACCTCTCATATTTCTGGATCGCCGACCGCCAGGGGCGTGTGTTCCAGCGGCTCAACGAACTCTATGCCCCGAATTCCCAGGTCGGTTTCCTCGCAACACAAAGAGTAGACGCGAAGCTGATTCTACCGGAATCGGTCAAAGCCCTAAAGCATAAAGCAGCTTAGATTATACACGGCGCAATAAGCCAATCAAAGTAAAAATGTGACAAAGGACGAAGAACAACATGTTTTAATATCGGCGGCAGGGGAAACTCTGCCGCCTTAAAATTGGAGGGCTTATTATGCAGTCACGTGAAGTAATTATCGGAACAACTACATTCATTGTAAACAGTTTCCCCCGTGTCGGAGCGACCGAAAAGCTGGATCAGTTATTAAAACGCGTTATTGTCAGTAACGCCGAAAAAGAGTTCAAAAACGCCTGTTATTCCGTCAGAAATGAAGGCCGGGATAATCTCCGTAGCGCTTGACTTATATAGCTTTCTATGGCAATATGGTACACAGCTAAAGAAGAAGGAGCGTTCTTATGGAGAAGAAAACAGCGGCGCTTTACTGCCGTCTCAGCCGCGACGACGACATCCGCCAGGGGGAAAGCAACTCAATTTCAAACCAGCGGGAGCTGCTATCTCGCTGTGCCAAGGATAACGGGTATATGAATACTCGTTTTTTTATTGACGACGGCTATTCTGGAACCACTTTCGACCGCCCCGGCTGGCGGCAGTTGATGGCCGAGGTTGACGACGGCAGTATCGAAGCCGTCCTTGTGAAAGACATGAGCCGCGTAGGCCGTGATTACCTGCGTGTAGGACTGTACATGGAACAATTCGCCGACCAGAACATTCGGCTGATAGCCGTAAATGACGGAGTAGACACAAGCAAAGGTACGGACGATTTCACACCTTTCCGCAACATTATGTCAGAATGGTACGCCCGCGACATAAGCAAAAAAATCAAGGCATCCATGCGCACAAAAGCCTTGCAGGGCAAGCATCTGACCGCATACCCTGTTTATGGATACAAGCAGAATCCCGAAGACAAAACCCACTGGATTTTGGACGATGAGGCAGCCGAAGTTGTGCGTGAGATTTACAGCCTTTGTATGCAGGGCTACGGTCCCAGTCAAATAGAAACCATACTCAATAACCGGGGCGTTGACTCCCCGTCGGTTCACCAAAAGAAAAACGGCATCAACAACCGCGGCAAAAACACATTCTGGGGTGCCGGAATGGTCGCGAAAATCCTCAGCCGCATGGATTATCTAGGTCACACAGTCAGCGGCCGGACTTACAAAAAATCCTACAAAGCCAAGCGCACCCACCAAAACGACCGCGACGAATGGATAATCACCGAAAACACCCACCAGCCCATTATTGACAAAGAAATCTGGGAACGCGTTCAAAAACTGCGTGAAGCCACCAAGAAAAAATCAACCGCGATGGGCGAAATGGGCGCGCTCAACGGGCTGCTATACTGCGCCGATTGCGGACGGCGGCTGCGCATCCAGCGCGACATCAAAACAAAGTTTCAATACTATATCTGCCCGACATACGCCGCCTCAAGAACCGGCCACCGCGAATGCAGCGTCCACAGCACCCCCCGCCATTTCATTGAGCCGCTGATACTGAGCGAGATTCAGTCAATGACCGCTTTCGTGCGAAAAAACGAGGCTGAATTCATCACGCTGGTAGAAAAAACACACGAAAAAATAGCCGCCAAAGAACTGCGCTCCGCAGCAAGCGAACTGAAAAAAGCAAAAACGCGGATTTCCGAGTTGGACTCAATCATAAAAAAACTCTACGAGGACAACGTAGCCGGACGGCTTTCGGACGACCGCTTCGACAAAATGTACAGCGATTACGAGTCCGAACAGACAGCCCTGCAAGAACGAGCCGCCGAACTCGAAATCCTCATATCCGCCGAAAAAGAAAAAGACCAAAACGCGCGCCGATTCCTGGAACTGGTAAAAAAATATACGGACATCTCGGAGCTAACCCCCGAAATCGTCCGTATTTTCATTGACCGAATAGTCTGCCACCAAGCCAACGGCCGCCTCGGCAAAAACCGCCGGCAGCAGATCGACATCTTCTGGAATGTTATCGGCCTGATTGAGGAGCCGGGGCAAAGCGACGCGGATTCACAGGAATAGCTCACACTATATTTTCCAACATACGCCCCGCATCCTTTCCGGTGCGGGGCATTTTTTCTGTTTGTTCTGCGTTGACAACGCCCTTCAAGATTCTGATAATAGATGCAATTACAACTGTCCGCAGTCAGTATCGCATCCATACGCACAACCATTTTTCAGCCCCCAAAGCCCGAAAATCATGAAAAATCCATGCTCTTTCGCCACCCTCCTTATACGCGCTCCTCTCAGGAGGAATCCCGTTCTATCAGCGAGAATGTGACCTGGGGCGTGCGTAAGCGGTTTGCGGACAAAAAAGTCAGTCTGCCATACAAACGGTTTCTCGGTTACGAAAAGGGACCGGATGGGCTGCCGACCGTTGTTGAAGATGAAGCAGACATCGTGAGGCTGATATATCGTTTGTTTTTATTCGGCAAGTCCCCGAATTTTATAGCATCCCTTCTCACGGATTCGGGATTTCCTTCGCCAGGCGGCAAAGTAAAGTGGGGCGCTAATGTGATTGTTTCCATTCTAACCAACGAAAAAATCCAGGGAATGGCGAGATTGCAGAAAAAATATACCGTGGATTTTCTCGCCAAACGCCAAAAAGTCAATAAAGGCGAGGTGCAGATGTATATGGTTACCGACAGCCATCCCGCTATCATAGAACCGGAAATTTGGGATTTGGCGCAGGTAGAAATGAAACACCGAAAATCGATCGGACGATGGTCGAGCAGCGCGCATCCGTTTTCAGGGAAGATTTTCTGCGGTGACAGCAATCACCTTTTCGGGGAGCAATATCTATAAGGAATACAATTTTACGGAAATCGACTGTTTGCAAAAACTCCCTGGAAACAAATGGTTATTTTCCAAACGGAAAATAACTTGACATTTATCGAAGTTTTTGTTACACTGTTCGCGAGGTGATTTTTAAGATGGACAAACTTATTCCGCGCCATGAATATTTGGAAAATCTAATAAAATTTCGTGAGGTTGATGTTATCAAGGCTGTAACGGGCGCGCGACGTTCGGGTAAATCAACACTATTTGAGTTGTATATCGAGCACCTGAAATCCACAGGCGTTGAGGATGGTCAAATCGTCCATATCAACCTTGAAGATGTCGAGCACGAACCTTTGCGTAAATATAAGCCTTTACATGATTTTTTGGTGTCAAAGCTTCAAAAAAACAGAATGACCTACATTTTTGTTGATGAAGTCGGGCGTTGCACGGAGTTTGAAAAAGCGATTGACAGCATTTATATTAAAAAGAATACAGATGTTTATATTACCGGATCCAATGCCGATTTACTGTCGGGAGAGCTTGCGACGCTCCTTTCAGGGCGGTATGTGGAAATAAAAATGCTGCCGTTCTCATTCGGTGAGTTTTACGCGGCGAGCGGCATCGACGACAGGACTAAGGCATTTGAAACCTACCGCACATCGGGTAGTTTCCCCGTTGTAGTCATGCAGTTAAAAAGTGATATAGAGCTTGCCGACCAATATTTGGAGGGGCTTTACAACACCATTATTGTAAAAGATGTCGTAAGCCGAAAGGGTGTCAGCGATGTCGCGTTGCTTAAAAACATTGTGAAATTCCTTTGTTCGAGCATTGGCAGCCCTGTTTCAATCGCGAGTATTACCAATTATATCAACAATTCGGGAAGAAAAATCACGCAAAAGACGGTTGACAGGTATGTTAAAGCATTGTGCGATGGTTTTTTGTTTTACCCGGTTGAACGCTATAATATAAAGGGAAGGAATCTGCTCAAAACCCTCGGTAAGTATTATATTGTCGATTCGGGATTGCGGAATCATCTGCTTTCGGCGACCAATACCGATGTCGGGCATCAGGTGGAAAATATCGTATACCTCGAATTACTCCGTCGTGGTTACCGGGTGAACATCGGCAAAATTGATGAAAAAGAAATAGATTTTGTCGCCACAAAACAAAATACAAAAGAGTATTATCAGGTATCCTTGACCGCCCTTGACGAGCGTGTGAAAGAGCGCGAACTTGATCCGCTCAAGAAAGTCAGCGACAATTACCCCAAATATCTTTTAACCCTCGATTTTATCACAGGAGATTACGAGGGCATTAAGCAAGTCAATATTATTGATTGGCTCTTGGCTGAGTAATATTATTCTACAGCCATCAGTAATTCTCCGGCGATCTCCATATTCTCAAACCGCATGATGCTTTCTTCGGCGGAACCGTAACTCATCAGGTTTATACTATTACTCCTGCAATTAAATGTAGGAAACGGCTTTATGGAGGAAAAAAGCTTGAACACTTTGCTTTCTGTGTTGTAAACGCCGCATGAAGGAATGGATTTTA
>JGI994J12354_10001595_pt1 | contig 22953 bp, 23 predicted proteins | sample IntmicLarv3ML3BL_FD_12354 | JGI IMG/M metagenome (IMG submission 12354) | reverse complement strand
AAATGTCCCTAACGTGGAGATGTATACAGTTTGCTCACTAACATTTCCATAACTCATGCAATCAACCCCTAACCAAATAAAATGCGTACTCGGAGGCAAAATTCGGGTATCTCGTGAGGTTATTATACCATAATAAAATATATTGTGTCAAAAGAATTTGTTATTTTTGATACTTTTTGCGAGAATAAAAATAATTTTAGAAAAGTTTCAACAAAATACAAAATATTTCCCATAAAACGAAAAATGTGACTGAATTGTGACTGGAGGCTTATATCATAATAGTATATCGTTCGAAAACATATGGGGCACAAAATTTTGAATAGAAATATGTGCGAATATAAGCGCAAGGGGGGAATCGAATGGCTGTTGAGAACTCAGCAAAGGGGACGTTTATTGTTCAAGTGCTAAATAACAAAAATGCTACATGGCAGGGAACGGTCAATTGGATAGATGAGAGAAGAACACAGCCTTTTCGTAGTACCTTAGAATTACTGAAGCTCATCGACAGTGCTTTGGAAGAAGCAGCGAGCGCAGACAGGGAGGCGGGAAGCATTTCGAGGGGAGCCCATTGACCGGAAACGAACCAAAAATTAAATTCGTTCAGAAAAGCTTCGACAAAAAACGTTAGATTCTAGCAAAAACAGTATGGTAAAATATTTTGTAAGAAAATTTTTAGAAAAATCGAAAATGTGACCGAACTGTGACTCTTATCGTAGTATATTGTCATCATAGAAACATTATGGAAGAAAAACAAATTCAAAAGTCACCAATCAATTATCAATTATGCAAATAACAACTATTGATGAAAAGCGGAAGGGGAAATATTTCATGGAAATGAAGAAGAGCAACCGCATACTGGCCATTGTCCTAACTATAGCGATGGTGTTTGGTATGCTGCCGACGATGGCGTTTGCCGATGACGGCCTAAACACAGCACAAATCGATGGTGAAGCAAATCCGAACTATTACGCCTATAACGAAACAACCGGCGCATTTGAGACGGGCAGCTCTACCGACCCAAAAGTATATAACACAGGCAACGCAACTGACCCTCGTGTGACGATTTCAAAGGAAATCTCACCTACTGAAACTGAAAATGAATTTGAAATTGAGCTGAAGGTCATCACAGACCAGAGAATCAGATTCAATGCAGAAGCACCCGATTCAGCTGTTGTGTTGGTGATTGATGTTTCAGGGTCAATGGATGGCGATCGGCTTCTAAAAACAAAAAATGCGGCAATTAACTTCGCAGCAAAGTTTGCAGAATCCGCCGGAACAAGTGGTGGTGCCCGCTATCTCTCCATTGTGACTTTTTCCGATACCGCATCTCTGAGAACCGAATGGATAGACATTACTGAATTGACATGGACAAAGGGCTCGGGTGCGAACTATGATGCGCAAACCGGATATTTCAACAATACAATTACAACAACGATTAGAGGCTTGCGAGCAAATGGCTATACAAATGTTGCAGATGGCTTAAAGCATGCTTCGCAACAACTTGATAAGCTGTTTGTTAATCAAGCGGATAATGAGAATTTGAGCAAAGAGAGCGTCTTTGTCGTTATCCTTGGCGATGGCGAGCCGAACAGAAATGTGGCTGCACCAACGAATCCATCTTTTGACCATTATGGTACTGGAAACAGCAGTGCAAACTATAGAAATGCAGAAAGATGGGCAAGAAAAATCCGCAATACTACAACTGGACAAGGTGCAAAGCTATACTCTGTTTATGCTGACACGAATGCGAATAGTGCTGGTGCCAAATGGTTTGCTGCATTTTCTGATGAAAGCGTTCTTTCGACAAATGCGAATAGCCTTGTAGCAGATTTTGAAGACATTCTTACATTAATTACGCTCTCAACACGAGCCTGGGTGGTCACAGACGTAATGGGTGCAGGTATTGATATCGGCACTGTGGCTGGTACGAACCATGATTTTGATATCAGCAGTAACACGCTGACCTGGGACCTGAAGAGCGACATTCCCACTGTTGTTGACAAATCGACTGAAAAAACAATTAACTTCGCAGACGTTGAAGAGCACAAAGAGTACACCTTTACTTATTCCCTCAAGTACAAAATCACCCTTGACACGCTGACAGTTACGCCGGATGAGTACCACTTGACAAACGGAGAAACAAAACTGGAATATTCCTTGTTTGATGGTGAAACTCCGATTGATGATAATGGAAATGCTATTTCAGCTGAAGACTCCCTGCTTGACATGTACTTCAGCGTGCCCAAGGTTTCGGGCTTCGCCGGCAGTTTGATCTTTGATAAGATTAGCAACCACACCGTTGGTGAGGGCTCTGCCGCAGCACACAAGCCTTTGACAGGCGCAACATTTACCCTCACACCTGTGGGGAGCTCTACCGTGTTTGCGACTCGAACCTCTGTTGGCGGTGGCCGGGTTACATTTGAAAACATCCCCTCCGGCCACAGCTATATCCTCAAGGAGACAGTACCCCCCTCGGGTTACATCGCTGACACCACGGAATACACTGTCACCGTTGCAAACGGCGTCGTCAGTGTGACCCCGGATAGCGGCCTGTTCGATTTCAATGCAGGTGGCACAAGCACCTACAAGAACAAGCTGGATCCGCAGAATACCACCATCACTGTAACCAAGCTCTGGAACGATGGCGGTGACGTTGCTGGTCGTCCCGCAAGCGTTGTCTTTGACATCATGAAAAATGGTACTGAAGATGTTGGCGATATCACAGTGAGAGCTCCCGGCTGGCGGGCAACCAGTGGCCTACTCCCCACCGTGGATGTTGATACCGGCCTACCCATCACTTACACCGTGAGGGAGCGGGCGGTTTCCGGCTATACCCCCTCGGCAGCCACCGGAAGCATCACTGAAGGCTTCACCGTAACCAACACCCGCACTGCAATGCAGGACGTAACCATCACCAAAGTTTGGGTTGCGCCCACACAGGCTCCTGTAAGTGTGCAGCTGATACAAGACGGCACCACAGTTTATGGCACCTACGAGCTTGACGGCACTACTGATGCCATCGAAACCAGCCCCTGGGTTGCAACGATTGCCAATGTGCCGCTCTATGACGGCTCCGGCGGTGTGTATACCTACACTGTGGTTGAGGTTGCTGTTGATGGAAATACTGTGAGCGAAGGAAAATTCAAAATCGGAGAAAACGACTTCACTGTTGCTGTCTCCGGTGGCGCACCTGCCTTCACCGTGACCAACACAATCGTGCAGGACAAGACAAGCATCGAAGGAACAAAGACATGGAACATCGGCGCTCTCACCGATGCTGAAAAGGCCGACCTGGAAGCAACCATCACCCTGTATGCAGATGGTGTGGCAATTGACACTGCACCCGTAACAGTAGCATCACCCGCCTACAGCTTCGCCGACTTGGATAAGTATGCGCTTGGCGCAGGTGGAGACGGCCGTGCGATTGTCTACACCGTGAAGGAAACATCAATCACCGGCGGCTTTGACTTCCCGACTCTGCCCGCTGACGGCAAAGCGCCCGACACAGGCAACGACTTTATCAACACCCTAAGCGCCCTGATTAGCATCCCTGTCGAAAAGAACTGGGAAGTTCCCGGTGACTTCTTCGGCACAACAGATGATACGAGTGTTTCGCCGGACCTGGAAACCGGAGCTTATCCGCAAATTGACAACCCCAAGCCCGCCGTGACAGTCGCACTGTTCGTAGGCGACAAAATGGAGAATAGTCAAGAATTGAGTGAAGAATATGGTTGGACTCATACCTTCACCAACCAGCCCAAGTACGATGCTACAGGCGCTCCGATTGTCTACTCTGTCAAGGAGCTTGACGCTGAGGGCAACACTTTTGTAGCAGGCGACACAATCACCCTTGGCGGCGAAACGCTGACGGTTGGTATTACCGGAAACGCCGCTGACGGCTTCATCGTAACCAACTCTGCATCTGGCACATTTGACCTTGAAGGCACAAAGTTTTGGGTTGACGGCGGCAATGAAGCGCTGCGGCCGGAGACCATCTATGTGAGCCTGTTTGCTGACGGCATTTTGGAAGACATCAAGGCCTTGACAACAGCAGATGCGGATAGCCAGAATTCCAACGCATGGAGCTTCAGCTTCAATGACCTGCCCACGTATAAGATGGGTGCAAAGATTGTGTACACCGTCGCTGAGACGAATGCCGAGGGTGCAGTGATTAGAGAGATTAATGCAGCCAACGCCGATGATATCTATGGTATCACTGTAGATGGCAACGACATCACCAACACACTGCGCAATCGCAACACCACAATCTATGTTACAAAGATTTGGGAAGACGGCCTTGCCGCAGAAATAACACGTCCCGATACGGTTAAGTTCACCGTAGCAGGCGGCGGAAACAGCGAAGATGTTACGCTGAGTGTCACTGGTGACTGGACTGGTTCCGTTGAACTTCCGCTCTATGATGATACACGTGCAGTCATTGCCTACAGCGTGACCGAAGAAAAAACTGACGACAAGGTCGTTGGCAAGAATGGTGCATTCTATACCCAGACGGATTCGTTTGGCAGCGGAACAGAAGCCAATCCCTTCACCATCACAAACACGCTGGTTAACCCGAGCTATCCCATCGCCGTGTCGAAAACCTGGATTGACGGCGGCAAGGATCACAGCAATGACAGCATCACCGTCAACCTGCTCTCCAAGATTAAGGGCAGCAATGATGCCTTCGCACCTGTCGACGGCGTGAGCCCGATTACACTGGACGCAGGCAATGAATGGGGCAAGGGTGCTCCGGTGCGGTTCGAGAATCTCCCGAAGTATGATGAATTCCACAACGAGCTGGAGTACAAGGTTGAGGAAGAGACCGTTCCTGATGGTTATACCGTGAGCTATGATGGCGGCGCAATCACCAACACCATCAGCACCATTGACCTCACCACCACAATTTCTGTCACCAAGACCTGGGTTGGCCCTGTGGAGAACCGCCCGGATTCGATTACCTTCGGTCTGTTCCAGAACGGCAGCTTCAATCAAGATATTGCTGTGACCTTGAACGAGGGTGTCTGGTCCGGTATTTCCACAGAAGTACCTGTGCATACGACTGGCGGCGCAACGTACACCTACGCCATCAAGGAAAAAGGCACTGATGGTAGCTACATTGAAGATGGCGGCGAGTACGTGTATGACAGACTGACCTATGACGTTGTCATTAGTGGCTTTGGAATCACCAACACCGTGCAGCAGGATGAGACAGTTGTTGTTGGCGGCGAGAAGTTCTGGGACATTCCCGAGAAGTATGAAACGCTGAAAGACAAAATTCTCAGCACGAAAGAAGTCACTGTTCAGCTGTATGCAGATGGTAACGAAGTCGTCGGTGCGACCGAAGTGTTGCCCAAGGACAGCGTTGCTGACGGCGATGAGTGGAAATTCAGCTTCGACAATCTGCCCAAATATGCACTTGACAATGGCGGAAATGGCCACACCATCGTGTACACGGTCAAGGAAGTCGGCGAAGTAGATGGCATAACCAACTTCAAAGTTGACGGAGGCAATTACTTCTTCAACGTGACCTATGGCCAGAGCCCCGAGCCGGGTGCCGAACTTAGCTACGACATCACAAATACTTTTGATGACAGTCGTGCGTACTATTACAAAGTGACCGGTTACTACAAGACCTACCACGATGGCGTGTTGGTTGGAGTGGAAACAAAGGTGGAGCTGGTTCCGCTGAAGACTGTTGAGAAGATGCAGTATGTCGATGTGAATCCGGCGAGCTACACGGACTACGATGGAGCGACATACATCTTCAACGAGGACGACAGCAGAAACTTCACCGGAGTAACGCTGATTGATCCGACCGTGGAGTACGAGCTTATCGTGTGCTACACCCGCAACACCACCACACCGCCCGATGACCCCTATTATCCGCCCACCACACCTCCCACCACACCACCTACAACGCCACCCACCACACCTCCCGGCGGTGGCGGCAATGATGACGGCGGCGGCACACCTCCGCCCGAAGTCGTAGAGATTGAAGACGAAGATGTCGCCCGCGGCGAGTTCGGCGAGCCCGAGGTTGAGGCACTGGAAGAAGAGGAAGTGCCGAGAGGCGCATTCCTGCCAAAGACCGGCTCCACTTTGATGAGCGGCCTTCTGATTGCAGGCGCAGCCCTCACAGGCAGCGGATTGTTCCTCGGCCGCAAGCGCAAGGAAGAGGACGAGGAGACCGACGCTGAGTAAGCGTAAATCTAAGGACTCGACCAGCAATTGCAATATGAACCAATGAAAAGAGAAGCGCCGCAGCTGCGGCGCTTCTCTTGCTTCTCGGCAGGGGAGAGCCTATCGAATGTGAGGGCAAAAAAACAACGCAGGTGATTCACCTGCGTTGTTTTAGTAGAAAGAATTAAAACGTCTTGAGGTTGGGGCAGACGGTCAGCGTGGCTTCAGTCAAGGACTGGACTTCTTCCACGGTGGTCTCCTCAGCGATTTCCGTGAGCACCAGACCCTTGTCCGTCACCTTAATCACAGCCAGCTCGGTGATAATCATGTTCACCTTGTTGACAGCGGTGTAGGGGAGGCTGATTTTCTTGAAAATCTTGGGCTCGTTGCCCTTGGCAGCGTGGGTCATAGCGATGATGACCTTCTTGGAGCCTGTGACCAGATCCATAGCGCCGCCCATGCCGGGAACCATTTTGCCCGGGATGATGTGGCTGGCGAGGCTACCGGTCTCGTCGACCTGCAAAGCGCCCAGTACGGTCAAGTCAACGTGCCCGCCGCGAATCACGGTGAAGCTCATGGAGCTGTCGAAGAAAGCAGCGCCGGGAACCACGGTGACGGGAGCGCCGCCGGCGTTGACGATGTTCGGGTTCACTTCGCCCTCAGCGGGTGCGCCGCCCATGCCGATGATGCCGTTTTCGGACTGTAGGTAGATGCGGTAGCCCTCGGGGATGTAGTTGGCAACCATGGTGGGCACGCCGATACCAAGGTTAACGACGTCGCCGTTGTTGAGCTCCTTCGCTACACGAGTGGCAATTTTAACACGAGGATCCATTATGCCTCACCTCCTACGATATAGTCAACAAAGATACCGGGTGTCACGATTTCCTCACCCTTCAGAGCGCCGATGGGCTCAATGACGGGAGCAGCAGCAATCACTACGTCGGCAGCGGTAGCCATCATGGGGTTAAAGTTACGGGTGGTACCGGCATAGAAGATGCTTCCATCCTCGTCCATGCGGGAGGCACCGATGAGAGCCACGTCGGCCTTCAAAGCTTTCTCAAGCAGGAACTCTTTGCCATCGATGGTGATGACCTCTTTACCAATGGCAACGTCTGTGCCGAGGCCGGTGGGTGTGAGCACGCCGCCGAGACCGGCACCGCCGGCACGGATGCACTCAGCCAAAGTGCCCTGGGGAACCAGAGTGACTTCGAGGGTGCCTTCATTCATGCCCTTGCCGGCATCGGGGTTCAAGCCAATGTGAGATACAATCAGCTTCTTGACGCAGCCGCCAGTGATAAGAGCGCCAACGCCCTTGCCGGGAAAACCGCCGTCATTGGCGATGACTGTCAAATTTTTTGTGCCTTGCGCAGCGATGGCGTTGCAGATGATTTCGGGAGTGCCGTTGACCATGAAGCCGCCTACCATGACGGTCATCCCGTCTTTGACGTACTCGGCGGCCTGCGCCGCAGTGATGGTCTTACTCATAGTGGGGAATCAGTCCTTTCGTTTTTACATTCTAACCATTACCGCTCTACGATAAGCGCAGTGCCCATGCCGCCGCCGATGCACAGCGTGGCGAGGCCGAGTTTGCTGTTGCGCTTTTGCATTTCGAAGAGGAGGGTAACCAAGATACGGGCGCCGGATGCACCGATGGGGTGACCGAGCGCAATTGCGCCGCCGTTGACATTGACCTTCGTCATGTCGAACTTCAAATCACGGCAAACAGCCAGCGCTTGTGCGGCAAACGCCTCATTGGCTTCCACCAGATCCAAATCAGCAGAGGTGACACCGGCCATTTTCATAGCCTTTTCAGAGGCAGGCACAACGCCCAGACCCATCACAGACGGATCTACGCCACCGGAGCCATAGCCCTTGATGGTGGCCAAAATGGGGAGACCCAGCTCAACGGCCTTGTCCTTGGAGCAGACAATCAGCATAGCAGCGCCGTCGTTGATACCGGAGGCGTTGCCGGCAGTGACTGTGCCGTCCTTCTTGAAGGCGGGGCCGAGCTTGCCGAGGGATTCTTTGGTTGCGCCAAAGCGGGGGAACTCGTCGGTGTCAAACACTTTCGGGTCGCCCTTGCGCTGGGGAATCAAAACAGGTACGATTTCGTCCTTGAAGCGGCCGGAGGTGATGGCGGCCTCAGCCTTGTTCTGACTAGCAACAGCCATGTCGTCCTGCTCGTCGCGGGTAAGGCCGTACTGCGCAGCGACGTTTTCAGCGGTAACGCCCATGTGATAGTTGTTATAAACGTCCCACAGACCGTCAGTAATCATAGAGTCAATAATCTTGTCATTGCCCATCTTGATGCCGCTGCGGTGACCATTGAGGAGATAGGGAGCGGCGGACATGTTCTCGGTGCCACCGGCCAGAATGATTTCAGCGTCGCCGGCCTTGATGATTTGGGCGGCCAGCTCAACGGTGCGCAGACCGGAGCCGCAAACTTTGTTGATGGTGAAGGCGGGAACTGTGTTGGGGATGCCGGCGCCAAGAAGAACTTGGCGTGCAATGTTTTGGCCCAAACCGGCAGACAAAACGTTACCAATGATGGCTTCGTCGATTTGCTCGGGCTTGATGTTTGCTCTTTCGATTGCGGCTTTGGCAGCAGTAATGCCAAGCTCAGCAGCGGAAACGCCTGCAAGGCTTCCGGCCATGCTGCCCAGTGCGGTGCGAGCTGCTGATACAATTACTACGTCTCTCATTTGTTTTCATCCTTTCTTTATGCAAAACATGATGCTTTGTGCTTGTGGGATTTGGCGAATACCATCAAAAAGAAACCAATGATTGCCAGTTTCTCCAATGACCATTTGTAGTGGTATCCTACCAATAAATATATCCTTTTTTCAAGCTGATTGCAAGACGTTTTCAAAAAATAAGGATTTTTTTCTAATGATTGTTAAGAGAAAAACGTAATTACTGCTTTTCAGTGTACAAAAATGAGAAAGTTTGTCAATTCTTTGTCGAAATGAACAGCGAAATTTGGTTATTTAATTAACGTTATAATCATATCATACAAAAAAATTGAGCGCAAATGAATGGTAGTAATGACTGATATGAATCCACATCACCTGTTTTTGGGCAGGAAAAACGCCCTGCGTGCACGAAACGCAGGGCGCTTTTCCAACAGGAAGGAAAATGAAACTAGGGCGTTTTGCTCCAATGAAAGGACGGATATTGGCAAGCAAGGAGTTGAGCCAAACATGCCAATAAAACTCGGAGCTGTCTTTGGTATAAAGATAAGGTAGCATACTATGAGCCCCTTTGTAAAATAAATGATTTTCATGACTATTATTCCTAATTGTATGTGTAAAAGAGAGATTGATATTGACATTTTTCAGATAATCAAAATTTATCATGACAAGGCATTGAAAATCTGATAAGATAATTTATTATATATGGGGGAAGAGCGGTTTTTCGCAGGGCAGAATTGACGGCGACCGTTGTTCCATTTATTATAATGTATTTGAAGCATCTACTGCGCAATCCCCCTGAATTGCACCAATGTGAAGGAGAGAGTGAATTTGTATCGCATTGTATCGAAGCGCACGCTCAGCGACATGGTTACCTTGATGGAAATCGAGGCACCGAAGGTGGCCGCCAAGGCAAAGGCCGGCCAGTTTATCATTTTCCGTATCGACCGGTTTGGCGAGCGGATTCCCTTGACGATTGCCGACACCAATCCGGAGGCGGGAACAGTCACGATTATCTTCCAGCATGTGGGCAACTCCACAAAAATGCTGGCGAGTTTAGAGGCCGGAGAGAGCATCTCCGACTTTGTCGGCCCGCTGGGCGAGCCGAGCCATCTGAGCGATGTGCGCCGCGCCTGCGTCATCGGCGGCGGCGTGGGCTGCGCCATTGCTTACCCGCAGGCAAAGGCACTGCACCAGCAAGGCGCACATGTGGATGTCATCGCAGGCTTCCGCTCCAAGGACATTGTGATTTTGGAGGAGGAGTTTGCCTCCATCTCCGATAATCTGTTTGTCACCACCGACGACGGCAGCTATGGCGAAAAGGGCTTTGTCACCGACAAGCTGCGTAGCCTTCTGGATGCGGGCGAAAAGTACGACGTGGTCATCGCCATCGGCCCTGTGCCCATGATGAAGTTCATCTGCAAGGTGACCGAGGAGTACGGAGTACACACGGTCGTCAGCCTCAATCCGGTTATGATTGACGGCACAGGCATGTGCGGCGGCTGTCGGGTCACGGTAGGCGGTCAAGTGAAGTTTGCCTGCGTGGACGGCCCGGAATTTGACGGCCATCAAGTGGATTTTGACGAGCTCATCGCCCGCAACAGTATGTATCGGGACGAGGAGCAGCACGAGTGCCGCCGTCTGAAGGAGGTGTCCGCACATGGCTAACATGGCATTGGAAAAGGTAGGCATGCCCGAGCAGGAGCCTCTCGTTCGGGCGAGAAACTTCGCAGAGGTCACACTGGGCTACACATCGGAAATGGCCATCGAGGAGGCGCAGCGTTGTCTGCAGTGCAAGCACCGCCCCTGCGTGGATGGCTGCCCGGTCAACGTGCAAATTCCCGAGTTCATCGCCGCCATCGCTGCGGGAGAATTTCGGCAGGCATATGAAATCATCACCACGACGAACGCTCTGCCCGCCGTCTGTGGCCGCGTGTGCCCGCAGGAGACCCAGTGCGAGGCGAAGTGCGTGCGCGGCATCAAGGGCGAACCTGTGGCCATTGGGCGGCTCGAGCGCTTCGCCGCCGACTGGCACATGGCCAATGCAGAGGTCACTGCCACGCAGATTGAGAAAAACGGCCATAAAATCGCCGTGGTTGGCGCCGGCCCTGCGGGACTGTCCTGCGCAGGTGACATGGCACGCAAGGGCTACGACGTGACTATCTTTGAGGCCTTCCACACTGCCGGCGGCGTGCTGGTATACGGCATCCCCGAATTCCGCTTGCCCAAGGCCATCGTCGCCCGTGAGATTGAGGGGCTGAAAGCCATCGGCGTGGCCATTGAGACCAACACAGTCATTGGCCGCACGATTTCCGTGGATGAGCTGTTTGCAGAGGGCTTCGAATCGGTATTCATTGGCTCAGGTGCAGGCTTGCCGCAGTTTATGGGCATTGAGGGCGAGGCGCTGGTCGGCGTATACTCCGCCAACGAATACCTCACCCGCACAAACCTCATGCATGCCTACGACGACGCTTACGACACGCCGATGAAAAAGCACAGGAAGGTCGCCGTCGTCGGCGGCGGCAACGTCGCCATGGATGCCGCCCGCTGCGCCATGCGCCTCGGCGCTGACGAAGTCTCCATCATCTACCGCCGCTCCATGGAGGAGCTTCCCGCCCGGGCAGAGGAGGTGCACCACGCCAAGGAGGAGGGCATCGACTTCAAGCTGCTGAACAATCCCGTGCGGATTTTGAGCGACGAAAAAGGCTGTGTGTGCGCCATTGAGTGCGTGCGTATGGAGCTTGGCGAGCCGGATGCCTCCGGTCGCCGCCGCCCTGTGGAAGTTGCGGGCAGCAACTTCGAGGTCGAGGTGGATGCGGTTGTCATCTCCATCGGCACCTCGCCCAACCCTCTGATTTCAAAAACTACCGAGGGCCTGGAAATCAACAAATGGGGCTGTCTCGTGACGCAGGAGGAAACAGGCGCAACCACACGGGAGCGGGTCTACGCCGGCGGCGATGCCGTCACAGGCGCAGCCACGGTCATTCTGGCCATGGGCGCAGGCAAGGCCGCAGCGCAGGCTATGGACGAGGCACTGGGCTGATACGCCGCTTCACTTGATTGGCACATTGTCTCCGCAACGGCTCCCGCATTTACGAAGGAGAAATATATGCCTTATTTGAGGCGCCTATTACAATATTGGAGGTAAGTCATATGCTGATTACATTTGAACGCAACAAATACGTAGGCTTTCTGACATTGAACCGCCCCGAGGTTTTCAATGCAATCAACACGGCGCTGCTTTTGGAGCTTGACAAACACCTCGGAGAGGTGGAGCAGTCTGATTTGCACTGTCTGGTCGTCACCGGTGCAGGCGTTGCCTTCGCCGCCGGTGAGGACATCAACGAGATGAAGAACATGACCAAGGCCGAGGCGCAGGCTTACAGCAACCTCGGTCGTCGGGTGCTCCGCCGTCTGGAAAACTTGCATATCCCCACCATCGCCGCCGTCAACGGTTGGGCCTTGGGCGGCGGCTGCGAGCTCGCCATGGCCTGCGACATCCGCATTGCGGCGGAGACGGCGATTTTCTCTCTGCCGGAGACGGGCTTGGGCATCACCACGGGCTTCGACGGCACTCGCCGTCTCACCCGCATTGTGGGCGAGGGCAAGGCCAAGGAGATGATTTTCAGCGGAAAGCGCATTCGCGGGCCGGAGGCGCTTCAATTCAGCATGGTTTCCCAGATTCACCCGGCGCAGTATCTCATGGAAGAGGTTTCCATCGAGGCAGAAAAAATCGCCCGCTTTGCGCCGCGAGCCATCCAATTTTCCAAGCAGCTGTTTCAAGCTGCTGCCACCATGGACAATGAGCAGGCCGGACAACTGGAGTCAGTGCTTTTTTCTCAGTGCTTTGAGGAGAAGGAGCAGCAGGAGGCCATGGCGGAATTTTTGGCGAAGTAAACATGTAAAATGCTGCGTTTCATGCTCTGGAACGCAGCATTGCAATCTATTTTGAAAGGGGAAGAGGATGGTCACCATCAAGGACGTTGCCCGTGCGGCGGGCGTTTCTCACACCACCGTATCCCGTGCGCTCAACAACAGCGAATCGGTGCGACCGGAGACCATAGCGCACATCCAAAAAATCGCCACAGAGCTCAACTACGTTGCCAACCACAACGCCAGAAGTCTGGTGCAGCAAAAATCCTACACGGTCGGCCTATTTTTCTCCAGTATGTTCAACGGCACCAGCGCAAGCTTCCTCGTGGACGCCATCAAGAGCGTCAACGAGGTGCTCAGCGGTGCATACACGGTCAGTGTCAACGGTCTGGACAGCTTGGAGAGCTTTGCCGCCATCACCCCCCGCAGCTATGACGGCATCATTCTCATGAGCCAGAGCGATTCGGACGACGACTTCATCGCCCACGTGCGGCAAACTGAAATTCCGCTGGTTGTGGTCAATCGCCTGCTGGATGACGAGCGCATCTTGAACGTTGCGGCTACAGACCGTTTGGGCGTGGAGGAAGCGGTGAGCTATGCGGCCAGCCTCGGTCACCGTCACATCGGCTACATCGGCGGGCACGGCGGTTTTCGGGCGGCCACGGAGCGGCGGGAGGGCTTTTTTGCCAGCATGAGCCGCTATGACCTGCCCGTGCGGCCGGAGCTGATGGGCAACGGTGACTTTATTATGGAGGGCGGACGGCGGGAGATGACCCGTATGCTGGCGCTGGAGCAGCGGCCAAGCTGCGTGTTCTGCGCCAACGACGACATGGCTATCGGCGCAATGAAGGCCTGTCAAGAGCTGGGTCTGCAAATTCCGGCGGACATCTCCATTGTCTCCTTTGACGACATTGTGTTTGCCCGCTATACCTCTCCGGCGCTCACCACTGTGCACAAGCCGGTGGATGAAATCAGCCGCTTCGGCGCAGAAAAGCTCCTGCTGCTGATGCAGGGCAAGCCGGTGGAGAAAAAACAGCACCTAATCCAAACCTATCTCGTCAAGCGGGAATCCCTTGCGCCGCCAAAAGGCGGGAAAGTGCTACCAGAACTCCTATAATTTGTCATGATAATCCTTGCCTCGACGGGCATGATAAAGCCATAAACGGCTGAGACCAGTCGAGGATAGAAAGGATGTCATAAAAATGGAAACAAGCACGAAAAGAGTCGGAGTTGTTCTTTTGGTTGGCGCAATCATTTTATTTGCCATCATCGCCATGGGCATACACTACTCCCGCACCGGGCGGCTTCTCCCCACGGGCAATGAGCTGCGCCGGGATGCCAATATTGCAAGCCAGCGAGCCGAAAACGGTCTCAATGGTGCGGGCAATGCCATCAACAACGGCCTCAACGGTGCCGGTGCTGCGGTGAATAACGGCCTCAACGGCGCTGGCGCTGCGGTAAACAACAGCATGCCGCGCACCGATGGCACCATGAACGGCACAGCAGTTACGCCGTTCCCCATGCAAACTATGATGCCCTATGCAGAGACCCTGCGATAAATAGCAAAAAGCCTCTGCCAATTGGCAGGGGCTTTCCCTATTTCAGATACTGCTTCACGGCATGGAGCATATCGTCGCACACATTCGGTGGCAGCTGCCGCCGCCCCGCAAGCGAAAAAGCTTGAAACGCACCCAGTCCAACAGAGGAGAGCGACTTGTGCTGCGCAGCGCAAAGCGCATAGCACAGCGTCACGCCTTGACCGACCTGCACCCGCTCCAAAACGTCTGCCCAGTCGGGCAGGTAGACCACACGGGGCATGAAGCCGTGAGAAAGACAGGCCTGCTCCAGCTGGAGGATCATCCTGCGGTACTGCTCCCCTTGCGGCAGGTAAAACACCGCATCGGCAAAGCCGGCGGGCGTGATTGCCTTGTCAAAGCGGGTGAAATGGAGGGCGGAGAATAGAATTACCGCTTCGCTTCGTCCGACGGAAGTGAGGGTGTATTGCCGCCCCTGCGCCAGTTCTTCTTGCAGGCAGAGAGCAGAATCCAGTTCCCCCTTGGCCAGCGCCTTCGGAATTTGCTCCGGCGGCAGGTATGGAAACGTGAAATTCGGGTTTTCGTTGCGCAGAGGAGAGAGAACAAGGGAGAACAGACCCTCCAAGCAGGCAGGCAACGCAAAGCGCAACGCAACGGGCGAAGACATAGCCTCGATGTCGGAGTGAAAGGCAGCCCACTGTGCGGCAGCGCTTTGAAAGAACGCAAGGTAGCGCTCTCCTGCTTTCGTCAGCGCAATGGCTGTGTTGCCCTGTCGGGAGAAGAGCCGAACGCCAAGCTCGCCCTCAAGGGCGGCAATGGTCTTGCTGATGGCGGGCTGGCTGACAGCGCTGCGTCGGGCGGCCTTAGAAAAGCTGCCCTCCTCGGCCACGAGAAGAAAACAGCGAATTTGATGCTCACTCACAACGACATCACCCCCTTGCATACATAGATAAGCATATCATAGCATAGAAAGCAGGCTTCATCAATGGGCATATGCGCATGCGTTTCGTATGCTGCTGAAAAAACAAATAATAATTGGAGAAATATGACGACTTCACCAATTTTTATTCGCATTATGCTGGCATCCTTATTGCAATGAGTAGGAAGTGAAAGGAAAAGGTTGCTTTTTCCTAACATTTCCTCTATAATCCTAAAATAAGTATCAACGCAAGTGTGATGGCCAAATCCAGTTCATCTCCATCCACCAACACCAGCGCTAGCAGCAAAAGCAGCACCAAATCGCCGCCGATTTTCGCCCGTAGCGCTTGATTGCCCTCAGAAGGTGCAGGGGCGGCGGCGGTGGGCGCAGGCGTAGCTGGAGCAGCAACGGGAGTCTGAGGCCGTATCGGTTGGAAAACAGGCTGAGCATCCTGTTTTGCTTGTTCCAGGGGATTTTTCGCAGGCTCGGCCTGCTCCTCGACGGAGATGCGGCGATAGCCCTTCCCATCGGGGACATAGCGGTTAATCATGGCTGAGCCTCCTTTCCGGCATCAATGAGCGAGCGAACTGCTTTTGCAATGCGGGAGAGCTGCACAGCGCGCTCCACCTGCGCCGCCCGTTGCGGCGAGAGGTAGGGAATCAGCGCCGTGAGCAGCGCTTGTTTGCGCTCGTCGGTGTCGCTCCACCCGTCAAGTGCGCCCACCGCCATGCGAATGAGCCGGGGGTCGATGCCCACAAAGGGCAGCTCCGCTTGCGGCGCAGACGGTGCAGGGCTCTGGGTTTCCGCCCCACCTTGCAGCAGCTCTTGCGCAAGGGAGAGCATCGAGCGAAGGGTGTCCGGATTGGATAGTATGTCTTGCAAACTGTTTTCAGCCATAGCCACTTCTCCTTGTCATTTCATGCGGGTGCCAAGACGCTGTGCGAGCTTGCCGCCCTCGTCTGTCTCCAGTACCGAACCGATGAGATTAAGCAACGAGCCGCAATCTCCCTTGAGCGCCTGCCTGGCAATCTGCTCAAGCTGACCGCCCGCCGATTGGTTGAGCAGTTGGCACAAGCGTTTGCTGTCAGCGGACTCGGCAAGCTGCGCCATGGCCGAGCGGTTGGAAAAAAGCTGCTGCGCCACCGGATGTAACTTCGTGTTTTGCTCCATCATCCATCCCTCCAAATATATGCAATGTAATTCATTCTATGATAGGAATCAGGTTTTGTGCATCATGAAAATTCTCGTGTTTTCCGACTCTCACGGCGTATATGACAATATGGAGCGGGTCATCCGCCGGGAAACGCCGGATGTGCTGCTTTACCTGGGCGACGGTCTGCGGGACTGTGCGGCTATGGAATATCTATTTCCGGAGCTTCCGGTCTACAAGGTCTGCGGCAACTGCGATATCATGGTGCCCAAGGATGCGCCGACGGAGCGGGAGCTGGTGCTGGAAAATATCCGTATTTTTTTCACCCACGGCCATCGTTACAGTGTGAAAACCGGCCTGTTTGAGATTACGCAGGAGGCGAGAAACCGCAAAGCCGACATTCTGCTCTTCGGGCATACCCACGAGCCGCTGGTGCGGCGCAGCGGAGCGCTCTGGATTTGCAACCCGGGCAGCATTTCCCACATGGGTCGTTCGACGTATGTGGTGATTGATTTAGAAACGACCGGAATTATGGTTTCGTTGGAAGAAGTGTAACACTATGAAGAAAAAGAGCTCCATTGATATGACCGTTGGCAATCCCATCTCCCTCATCCTCCGTTTTTCTCTGCCGCTGTTGGCGGGCAATGTGTTGCAGCAGTTATATAATATGGTAGACAGCATGGTGGTGGGCAATTTCGTGGGAGCCAACGCCTTTGCCGCCGTAAACATCAGCTTCCCCATCGTCTTTTTGCTCTCCTCCCTGTTCACCGGTATCGGCAGCGGTGCTTCCGTGCTCATCAGCCAGTTTTTTGGTGCCGGCGATATGGAAAAGGTGCAGAAAACAGTGGACACCATCTATAAAGTGACACTCATCGGTGCCATTCCAATGACCATCATCGGTTTGCTTGTGGTCAGACCGCTCTTTCAGCTCATTGAGGTGCCGGAGAGCCAGATGGAGATGGCGGTGACTTACTGCTTGATTCTCTTCGGCGGACTCATCGGTTCTTTGGGCTATAACGTCAACGCAGGTATTTTGCAGGGACTGGGTGACGGAAAAACGCCGCTGATTTTCCTCGCAATCTCCAGTGCCATCAATGTCGGTCTGGATTTATTCCTCGTCGCAGTGATTCCCTGGGGTGTCGCCGGTGCGGCGATTGCCACCATTATGGCGCAGTTTGGCTCGTGGATATTCGGAATTATTTACATCAACAAGCGCATTGAAGGCATTCAAATTCGGCTGAAAACCGAGTTTCATAAGGATTTGATGCGGCGGATTATCAAGCTTGGTGTTCCCACAGCGGTGCAAATGAGCCAGATTTCCGTTGCTATGCTGATTATGCAGTGGGTCGTCAACGGCTTTGGCGACAATTTTGTGGCAGGCTTCACGGCGGCCAATAAGGTCGATGCCTTCGCCTTCATGCCGATTCAGAGTCTGTCGGTGTCGATGACAACCTATGTCGGGCAGAACATTGGTGCGGGCAAGATTGAGCGCGTCAAGCGCGGCGTGCGAAACGGTGCGTTTTTAAGCGTGGGCATGTGTCTGGCGATTACGGCGATTGTGCTTCCTCTGATGGATAATATCCTCCTTCTGTTTATCAATGACACGCCGGAGATTACCGCCGCTGTGCTCCATACGGGGCGGGGGTATCTCGTGCGAGTGATGCCGCTCATGTTCTCCCTGGCGATCAGCTTTATTGTGAGTGGTGCGCTGCGCGGTGCAGGGCAGGCCATCGTTCCCATGATTGGCTCTATTTTCGGCATGTGGCTCGTTCGCGTACCCGTGGCGATTATCCTTTCCCGCATATCCGACGTGCCGGAGAATATGTTCTGGGGCTTCGGCATAGGATGGTTCGTTGGTATTTGCATTATTGTTCCGGTTTATCTACGCGGGTCTTGGCAGAAAAATGCCCTAAAAGTAGGGCTTTGAGCAAAAGTTTCGCAGAAAAAAATAAGGAGTATTTCAAACTATGAAACATCGATTATTGGCCCTGGCTCTTGCAGTGCTGTTGATTCTCCCCGTCCATGCATCGCAGGACGAGATCCAGACAGAGCCGGTTGCACCGCCTGCTGTCACCTGCTTCGTCGGCGCAGAGGAGTACATGGCGCTTGTCGAGCAAATTGCCGCCCTTGAAGAGCGGCAGGCAAACGCACACGCCATGGCAAAGGCTGCCCGGGCGCTTGGTCTTGCGGAGGATTCGGAGACCATCGTAATTGCCAAACAGGTATGGCACAATGCAGAGGAGCTGTTGGTTGAGCTAAAGCCTCAACTGGCTACCCTCTCTGCGCCGAGAAGCGAGCTGCCCTACGAGGTGTTCACCAAGAGCAACCTAACATCGGAGGCGTTGGAACTGATTCTGGCTGGCACCGGTCTTGCGGGCATGGGGCAGGCGTTTTACGACATGGAGCAAACCTATCAAGTCAACGCCCTGTTTGCCATGGCGGTGGCCAAAACCGAATCCGGCCTGGGCGTGACCAACTATGCCAGAAACCGCAACAACTACTTCGGTATGATCGGCCGTACCTTTGAAAGCGGCGAAGAGGGCATCATGGCTTTCGGCGAGCTGATGAACCGCAGCCTTTATGTTGGAAAAACCATGCCGGAAATTGCGGAGAAGTATTGCCCGCCGAACAAGGATTTGTGGGTGGAGAAGAACTTGCAATACATGCTGGGCTTCTGGGAAAAGCTCTCTGCGGCAACGAATTAGGCAAAAGCTCTGTATTTTTGAGGAAAACGGCCACAGGCCGATAAAAAGCCCACCGGCTGCGCCGGCGGGCTTTTTTCATAGCACGTTTTCGATGCTCAGCCCCTCTGCCTCCTCCATGAGCCAGAGCTTGCTTTGCAAGGCGGAGTTCGCCGTCAAATAACCGTGCTCGTCCTCCTCCTTGGCAAAGCATTGCGCCTGCTTGAGATAGAGGTACACGCTGTCCGTGTCCGTGTGCCGCAGGGTAGAGTAGAGGAACACCGTCTCCTTCTCCCAGCGCTCATACGCATCGTCCGTGAGCTGTGCCGCCCTGCTCCAATCGCCTGCAATGGCGGCGGTCTCCGCCTGCTCAAGCAGTGTGCCCATGTGCGTGGATAGACGGCTCAAGTGACTGCCCGAGTAAAGCGAAGCCGCCGCCGTCAAGCCCAGCACCGCCAGTGAAATCCAAAGTCGTTTCATCTTATGCCTCCCGTTCCTTCACGGCGCAGTAGGTCTCATTGAGCTCGTTGACCGTGAGCAGGAAAATTTCCTGCGCATGCGAAACCTTGTTCTGCTCTAGCACCTTTTCCAGCCAATTGCGGTCAAGTCCCCGCCGCTTGAGGTTTTCCCCCATAATTTTCCCGTCCTCAATGATGGTGATGGGCAGTCCCGGATCCTTTTCCTGCACCTTCATCTGCTTGGCCGTCACCGGCTGCTCCTCGACCTTGAGCAGCACCGAGAGCTGCCCGCTCGTTTCCAAAATCGCATACTGCACCTGCGTGAAGTCGGTTACGCCGTTCTGCCGCAGCTGCTCAGAAAGCTCGTCGAGCGTATAGCGGTTTTTCCCCATTTCCTTCTCGTCGAGCTTGCCGCCCCGAATGATAATGCTGGGCGTGCCGCACATCAAGTCCCGAAACCGCACGCTTTTCACGTTGAGCACCGACACAATCATGGCCAGACACAACAGCGTGATAATCGGCACAACGCCCGCCGCCATCGGCGTGCCGTACTCCTGCATGGGCACGGCGGCAATGTCCGCAATCAGCAGCGCAAGCACAAGCTCCGATGGCTCGAGCTGCCCCACCTGCCGCTTGCCCAGCAAACGGATGGCGACCATGACCAAAATGTATAAAATGATAGTTCTGATAATCCCGATAATCACTGTTCATCAACCTTTCCGCAGGGCACGTGACCCTCTTAAGAAAGTATTGCCGGAATCCGTCAAAAACAAACCGGGTATTTTGGCGAAAAAATGTATTTAGCTTTTCTATGTTCTATGTTAAAATTGAGGAAATCAAAGTATGCAGCGATTTTGAAAGGAAGGGTACCTACATGTCAGAACATCAGCGCATCCTTGTGGTCGATTTTGGCGGCCAGTATAACCAACTCATTGCCCGCAGAGTGCGGGAGTGCAGTGTCTATTGCGAGGTCATTCCCTACACCACGCCTTTGGAAAAGATGCTTGAGAAGAAGCCCGCCGGCATCATCTTCACTGGCGGCCCCAACAGCGCCTACGCAGAGGGCGCACCCTCCATTGATGCGGCAATTTTTGACACAGGTATCCCGATTTTAGGTATTTGCTATGGTTTGCAGCTCATGACCCGCCTACTGGGCGGTGAGGTTTCGCCCGCCGAGGCGGCCGCGGCTCGTGAGTACGGAAAAACCCGGACGAGCTACGGCAAAAGCGTCCTCTTCGACGGGCTGCCCGCCGAGGGAATCAGCTGGATGAGCCACGGCGACTTCGTCTCCAAGGTGCCCGACGGCTTCACCGTCACCGCCCACACAGATCACTGCCCCACCAGTGCGATGGAGTGCCCCGAGCGTGGGCTTTACGCCGTGCAGTTCCACCCCGAGGTCAACCACACCGAAAACGGCAGTGCCATGCTCGAAGCCTTTCTCACCAAGGTCTGCGGCACAGTCGGCGACTGGACAATGGAGAGCTATGTCACGCAGGCCACGAAAGAGCTTCAAGAGCAAATCGGCGACGGAAAAGTCCTCCTCGCCCTCTCCGGCGGCGTGGACAGCTCCGTGGTCGCCGCCCTGCTGGATAAGGCAGTGGGCGAGCAGCTCACCTGCATTTTTGTTGATCACGGCCTCATGCGCAAAAACGAGGGTGATGAGGTAGAGGAGGCCTTTGGCAACCGCGGCCTAAACTTCATCCGTGTCAACGCTGAGGAGCGCTTCCTCGCCAAGCTCGCCGGTGTCACTGACCCGGAAACCAAGCGCAAAATCATCGGTGAGGAGTTCATCCGTGTCTTTGAGGAAGAAGCCAAAAAGATTGGCACTGTGGACTTTCTGGCGCAGGGCACCATCTATCCCGACATCATTGAATCCGGCGTGGGCGATGCAGCGGTGATTAAGAGCCACCACAATGTAGGCGGCTTGCCCGATTTTGTCGATTTCAAGGAAATTGTCGAGCCGCTGCGCCTGCTGTTCAAGGACGAGGTGCGCCAGGTTGGCCGTGAGCTTGGCTTGCCCGAGGTGCTCGTGAGCCGTCAGCCTTTCCCGGGCCCGGGCTTGTCTGTGCGCTGCATCGGCGAGGTGAGAAAAGACAAGCTCGACGTGCTGCGGGATGCGGATTTCATCTTCCGTGAGGAAATTGCAAAGGCAGGCTGGGATCAGAACATGAACCAGTATTTTGCGGTCTTGACCGATATGCGCACCGTCGGCGTCATGGGCGATGGCCGGACCTATGACCGGATTCTCGCCCTGCGTGGCGTGGTCACGAGCGATTTCATGACCGCCGAATGGGCCCGCATCCCATATGAGATTCTTGACAAAGTGAGCGTGCGCATCGTCAACGAGGTGCAGGGCGTATCAAGAATCGTCTACGACATCACCTCAAAACCCCCCGCCACCATTGAGTGGGAATGATGAAGCGGTGTCAACAAACCCTGTATTTATGCGGGTTTGCGGAACTTTAAAGGCTGAAATGGCAACGTTTTGGCAACATCTGATGGTATCAATATAGTATCAGCCATATAAAAAGAGCTAACTGATTTTGAAAGTCAGTTAGCTCTTTTTTTGCGTAATCCGTGATGATGTTTTATTTAGGGAGTTCTTCCTCTTTNTTCTCTTGCTCAGCATCATANTCTTTGATTCCCTGAATTATCTCTTGTTTTGCATCCTCTANCAATTTATCTGATTCATCTTTCAGTTTAGAAAAATGCGCAATTAGCTTCTGTACTCCTAATGTTAGCGCCACTCCACCAAGGACGGCGACACCTACTGCGGGTATCATCTTTTTCTTTCCGGAGTTTACAAGTAAGTCAACCAATTTTTCTGGACCTCCGTTCGTTTTTGCCAATTTAGATAATTCGGCATAATTCCAGCTCATATTTCGTTTCCCTCCTGTTTTAAACCTTCCAAAATAAAATCACTCAATTCCTGCGATGGAACCTTTGCCCATCGCTGATAGGTATCAAACTTCGGGTAGTTATACCGCCACTGGTCGTATTCTTCCTTTGTGATTTCCCCAGCTTTGAGCTTTGCAGCCTGCTCTTGCCAAGCAGAAAGCATTTCAAACATTCCCGCATAGGTGGTGCCTTTGGATTTGTCCAGCCGCAGGCAAATTTCACCGTCAATCTCACCAACTGTTAATCCACGCAAATCCTCCAACGTAAACAGGGTGTGCATCAGGCCGATATCGGAATCAATGTTTGGCACAGCCAGAGCCTGTGGGCGAACATCCAAGACATTCGCAAGGTCGGCGGTCATGTTTTCTTTCGGGGTTCGAGCGCCGGACTCATATTGAGCCATGCGAACATCGGCTGTCTTTTCAGTGAAGCCGATAGCCATTCCAAGATATTTCTGCGTCATACCACGCAGATTGCGGATAAATCTGATTCTTTCACCGATAGCCATAGCATCGTCCCCTGTCTGTAATAAATTGACCTCTGAAACGAGTATAGCATATACGTTTAAG
>JGI994J12354_10001594_pt1 | contig 22955 bp, 20 predicted proteins | sample IntmicLarv3ML3BL_FD_12354 | JGI IMG/M metagenome (IMG submission 12354) | reverse complement strand
TGTGACATTGATCCCCAATCTCTTGAGCATCGACTCATCAACAGGTGAAAGTATCACAGACGAATGCATCTCACATCCTTCGAGTTTAGGCAACTGTTCGAATGCCTTCTTAGCCAAAGGATCCGTTTGTGCGCAAATCGACAATGCGATCAACATCTCATCCACATGGAGTTCAGGGTGTTCGAATCCGAGGTTCTCAAGTTTTAATTTCTGTATCGGTTCCAGGATGTCAGGTGACATTAGGAGAACAGAATCATCGATATCGGCAAAGACCTTCAGAACGTTCAGCAGAACCGCAGAACTCGCACCCAGCAGTGCAGACGTTTTTCCGGTGATCACTCGTCCGTCTTCCAGTTCGATCCCCGATATCGGGATGTTGAACTCTGCAGCTTTTTTCTTGACAGCAGGAACTACGATCCTTTCGTTGATGGTCACATCTGCGTTCTTCATCAGAAGTTCGAATTTGAGTACGGTATCGTCTGAAGCAAGTCCCTTCTTGTTGGATTTCAAGAGTTCGTAGTATCTGCGTATGACCTCGAATCTGGAGGCTTTCGATACAATCTTGTCATCTGTTATGCAGGCACCTGCCATGTTCACTCCCATATCAGTCGGAGACCTGTACGGCGAGGTTCCCAGTATCTTCTCCAACATTGAGTTGAGAACAGGGAATACTTCAATGTCCCTGTTGTAGTTGACAGCTATCTTCTCGTAAGCTTCCAAATGGAACGGGTCTATCATATTGACATCGCCAAGATCTATCGTGGCAGCTTCATAGGCAACGTTCACAGGATGTTTCAATGGAATGCTCCATATGGGGAACGTTTCGAACTTTGCATATCCTGCGGATATTCCCCTCTTGTTCTCATGGTACAACTGCGAGAGGCATGTGGCCATCTTCCCGCTCCCTGGCCCAGGTGCCGTAACGACCACCAGAGGCTTCGAGGTCTTGATGTAATCATTCTTGCCATAACCGTCTTCACTCACGATATGCTCGACGTCAAGAGGATATCCTGCTATCGGATAATGTTTGTAGACCTTCACATTAAGAGCCTTCAGTCTCTTTTCGAATGCAATAGCGGCAGGCTGGGATGCATATTGAGTAAGTACAACACTATTTACGAGCATCCCTCTTTCCCTGAAAGAGTCGATGAGTCTCAGAACCTCCATGTCATATGTGATGCCGAGGTCTCCTCTTACCTTGTTTTTTTCAATGTCTCCGGAGTTTACAGCGACAATGGCTTCAACGCTGTCCCTGAGATGCATGAGCATCCTATCTTGCTGTCAGGTTTGAATCCAGGAAGGACCCTCGACGCATGGTAATCATCGAATAACTTCCCTCCAAATTCCAAATAGAGCTTTCCCCCGAATTTCTCTATTCTCTCCAGGATATGTTCAGATTGGATCTGGAGATATTTTTCATTATCAAAACCTGTTTTCATTTACTCACAGGGATTGATGATAGTCGAGGCTTCTATTAAAGTTTACCCCTTTTTATCAAGGATTTATTACAAAATCACGCAAATCCTTTAGGTAAGTATTTAAGAGCACGTAGAATTCAGCATTTGAAATTAAGGTGTCTGCGTTCAAGTCGCATGCAGTTTGAAATCGGATCAGTGATGAATAATGATCTCAAAGTTTACGGATTTAGGAATATCCGAAGACCTGGCAAAGGCTATGGAAGACATGGGTTGGGAAGAGCCGACCCCTATACAGTTAGAAGCGGTTCCGCTTGGGCTCAAAGGCAGCGATATGTTCGCGCAAGCACAGACAGGTACCGGGAAGACAGGAACCTTCGGTTCGATAGTTCTTCAGACAACAGAATCTCAGAGGAAACTCCCTTCCGCGATAATATTGGTTCCCACCAGAGAACTGGCAAATCAGGTCTCCGATGAGCTGAATAAATTGTCAAAATATACCGGGCATGAGAGTGTCCCGATATACGGCGGAGCAAGCATCGAAGGGCAGATAAAAAGGTTGGAAAAAGGTGCTGACATAATCGCAGGCACTCCAGGAAGGGTCAAGGATATGATCAACAGAGGTGTTCTGAACCTGACCATGATAAAGATAGTCGTTCTCGACGAGGCCGATCGCATGTTGGACATGGGATTCATCGAGGACATCGAATACATTCTATCCACGATGCCGAAGGAGAGGCAGACACTGCTGTTCTCCGCTACAATGCCCGAGGACATCAAGCGTCTTGCGGGCGACTACATGAGGAAACCGAAGGAGATCAGTGTGTCGAAGGATGAGATGGTCCTCGATCTCACTAAACAGTACTACATCTCGGTGGGAAGACGTAACAAATCATGGGCACTCACTCGGATCTTGGATATCGACAAGCCGAAAGCGATAATATTCTGTCAGACCAAGAAGATGGTGGACATACTCGAGGAAAGGCTGTCGGACCTCAAATACAAGGTCGAATCCATCCACGGGGATATGCCCCAATCGAAGAGGGAGAAGGTCCTGAAGGAATTCAAAAATGACACGACCGACATACTCATCGCAACAGATGTGGCAGCCAGGGGATTGGATATTGATGATATCTCTTACGTAATCAATTATGATATGCCAGAGGATGTGGACACATACATCCACAGGATAGGACGTACTGGAAGGGCAGGCAAAGAGGGAGTCGCGATATCGTTCATAACATCCGAAGAGGAATACCTGATAAAAGAATTTGAACTCAGAACGGAAATGAAGATAGAGAAAAGGGACGTTCCTGAGGCTGAAGAAGGCACCAGAGATACCATTCGCAGAGTGATCGATTACGACCAGATATCAGATGTGTATGGAATGGTGAAGTTCGAGATCAACATCGGTAAAGATGACGGGATCGGAAAGGTCAGTCTCGCAGATTTCATAATACGCGCTGCAAAGATCAGAGATTTCGCAATAGGGAAGATCGAGATAAGTCCGTCATCATCGATTGTCGAGGTTCACAAGGATTTCGGGAACAGGATGACTATGGACCTGACAAAAGTGAAATTCAAAGGGAAAAGGGTTTTTGTAAAGGTCATTCAGGACTGAATCTGACTGATAATTACACTATTCATGTTTCGATGACGATCAGAACGTTACCGATCTGAATAGTGTCAACAGCTTTGCCATCAAGCATTAGTCTCTTCTCTACATCAAGGAATTCTGGGCCGAGAGTAACGACCTCGCCTTCGATTTCCAATTCCAAAGAACCGTTGTTCATTTTGGACACTACGTCTTTCGGGGACATTGAAGCAAGTGTCGATGATATCGCCTTCGCCTGTGCTTTGAATGCGGGTCCAAGTTTGGAGTGAACGGGCTTTACGGCGACGATCTCTTCACTCAATTCTGCCTTTCTGGCTATGATGAGTTCTTTGATCTTCGAAGTCTCTATCACATCGTTCTTTGCTTTTTCAAGAAGGATGGTGTCCTCTCCGATTATCTCAACTTTTGACAGTTCAGCATTGAGTGGCATTTTCTTGTCAGATTTCCAAGCCCTCAAGGAGGAAGTAACATTGATCAGTATATCACCGATCTTCAGGGCATCCGCATCAATGAAGATAGGGGTAGGCCATTCTGTTAGGTGTATGCTCTTTCCTCCGTCGTATTTTACGAAATGTTCCTGATACACGTCCTCGGTGATATGTGGCATGAAAGGAGCCATCATCTTCAGACTTCCCAGGAATACGTTGTAAAGGGTGTACTTTACCGCGGGGTCCTTTCTAGATTTGACCATTTCGATGTAGTTATCCGCAAGGTCGTGCCAAATAAAAGATTCAACCTCTCTGAGTGCCTTATCGAACTGATAGACATCCAAATATCCGGTCGCGAGATTGACCACTTCGGAATAACGGCTTAGGATCCATTTGTCAGATGCTCTGAGTTCCTCAGTTTTTTCCGGTTTCGTATCAAAGAAACGACCTACGAACTGTCCTATATTGAATATTTTGTTGCAGAATTTCTTTCCTCTGATCACGTCCGGTTCTCTGAAGGCATGATCCGTGCCCAGTGAACATGATGCGGCGAAATATCTCAAGGCGTCAGCACCATGGTTCTGCAATATCGGAATGGGATCTATCACGTTCCCCACGGACGAATGCATTGGTGTGCCGTCAGGCGCCATTATGAAACCGTGTATCATGATGTCATTCCAAGGACGGGAGTGTTCTAATTGTTCTGCTCTGAGGATCGAGTAGAATGCCCAAGTCCTGATGATATCATGTGATTGAGGTCTCATCGACATAGGGAAGAACTTCTTGTGAAGATCGTCATCCCTCTTCCAGAATGTGTTGTACAGTGATGAGCCAGATGAATCCATCCAGGTGTCAAAAACATCCTGACATCCAATGAGCTCTCCGTTACAGGAAGGACATTTGCATACAGGAGGGGCATCAGATGTGGGATCTACATAACATTGTTCTTCTTTCGCACACACGGCGTGCCCACAATCCTTACATTCCCATATGGGGATGGGAGTTGCAAATATGCGTTGTCGGCTGAGAACCCAATCCCATTCGAGGGAATTTACCCAATCCTGAAGTCTGATCTTCATGAATTCGGGATACCAGTTGATGTCATCGGCCCTTTTCAACACTTCTTTCTTTAATTCCAGGGTTTTAAGGAACCACTGGGGAACCTGCAGGTATTCGATCGGAGTATTGCATCTCCAGCAGACAGAGACCTGCTGGGGTGTGCTTTCCTGTTTCACAAGGATGCCCGATGTCTTCAGATCTTCAATGATGGCACTTCTGGCATCTTTTACGGACATACCTTTGTATTTTCCTGCCAGATCGGTCATTTTTCCTGTCTCGTCGATACCTTTCTCCATTTCAAGATGATATTTCATGGCCCATTCGAGGTCATCTTTGTCTCCGATGGTACATATCATGACATTTCCGGTTCCGTATTCCGGATCCACCTTCGGGTCAGCGATCACATTGATCTTGCGCCCGTAGATAGGTGTTACCAGCTTTTTGCCAACGAGATGTTGTTTTTCTTTATCGTCAGGGTGTATCGCAACTACCTTGCAGGTACAGATCAATTCGGGGCGAGTGGTGGCGATGAGCACATGTCCATCCTCTCCATCGATTCCGAATTTTATGAAATTGAGTTTTGTCACGTTGTCTTTATGATCCACTTCCGCGTCTGCCAATGCTGTCATGCAACGCGGGCACCAGTTCACCGGAAAATCTCCCTTGTACACCAGCCCTTTTTTGAAAAGTTCTATGAAAGATAATTGGGTTATGCGCCTGTAGTAGGGAGCATCGGTCTGATAGTAAATGCTGGGGTCCATGCTTTCCCCCAGTATCTCGAAATGATGTGTCATTTCGTCGATAAAGCTGTTAGCATATTCGCTGCAAAGTTTTCTGTATTCTTCTCTAGGGAGATCCAGTTTTGTTATGTTATGTTTCTTTTCTACCTTGACCTCGATCGGTGTACCATTGACATCGAAACAAAGAGGGAAGAATACGTTGTGCCCCCTCATTCTTCTGTATCGAGCCGCGAAATCTATGAGAGAATATCCGGTCGCATGTCCGAGATGAAGCGGACCGGATGTGTATCTTGGTGGGTTATCGATACTGAATGCTGGTTTTTCTGATTTGGGGTCGAAACGATATATTGCTTCATCTTTCCACATCTTTTGCCAGCGTTTTTCTACGGAAGCAGAATCATATTGTGACATTTTGAACGGTACTTAATCGGAAGGTGATAAAAAAAGGTTGTGAGAATAAAAGTTGCCTTAAAATCGTCTTGACGACCGCAAATCGATGTAACCAAGCAAAAAGCAAGAGGATCAAGTGAAAATGTTTGTGAAAATAGTTTGGTAACCAGAGTTATTTTTTGCGCTTTCTGAAAGTGACCTTAGTATCTTTCATGTCGACCACAAGCCCACCCATCTTTTTGATGAGGTCACTGTTGGTCTTTATGAGGTCCCAACCAACTTCTTTGGAAGATATCAAAGTTCCTCTGATGAAGAGTTTCGCTGTTATGCTGTACTTTTTTCTTTCTCCTTCTTCGTTGTATCTTGAAACATGTATGGTCAATGATTCCGGTTTGTATATTTTTGAGATCTTCGACATCTCCGCTTCAATGTCAGCGTACATGGCATCTGAGTAGACCTTATCCTCGTCTTCTAATCCGCTGATCTGTACGAACAGGGAATCCCTTTCTCTGCATGCGGAAACAAGTTCTACCACATCGAACTCCGTGATTATTCCCACGAGTTCTTTACCATCCACTACGGGCAAGGTGGAGAAACCTTTCTCCTCCATTGTACGCACCGCAGTTTCCAGTGTATTGTCCCATTCTATGGTACTTACTGAGCTGGCGTAAATCCCGTCTATCGATATCTGTGCTTTTGAACTCTTCTGGAAGTCTCCGAAACTTTTCGTATCGGTCTTCCAGTGGTTGTCGATGATCTCATTCATACCGACTATCCCTACAGGAATATTGGCGTTATTGGTGACCGGTACCGTTCTGATATCCAGTCTCCTCATTATCTCCAGTGCATCATCTAACATTTCTTTGTCATTAACAGATTCCACAGGGGTGGTCATGATCTCCCAGACCTTTATGTCTCTGAGTATCTTTATTCCGGCGACAGCAGCTGTGACTCCGCTTCTGGATACCACGCCGATGATCTTTTTTCCGCTGAGTACTGCCAGCTGCCTGCAGTTATTCATCACTATATGTTCTGCGACCTTCGTCATATCTGTTTCAAGAGATAATGTCGGCAGGTTACGAACAAGGTTCTTCACTTTGGTGTCTGGTGCAACGTTCTTTTTCCTCAGTATCGAGCCGTAACTCACCATACCAAGGTAATTGCTTCCTTCCACGATGGGTACTTCTTGGAATCCGGATTCTCGCATCAATGATAACGCTTCTGCGATCCGCTTCTCAGGTTCTATCGTGGGAAAATCAGATATTAAAATGTCACCCACTGTTATGCCGTCAATTTGCGACCTCAGCATGGACAACTTTTTTTGATCTTCTAAATCTTCAACTCCTATCGTTTCACCTCAATTTGATATGGGGTTGGAACAGTATAAAATCTTACTCGCTTTCTGTAGGAATATACATTTAGGATGGATTTTCAATACTCAGAATTGAAAAAATGATGTCGACATCAACCTTTTTCAATCGATGTCGGGAAGGTATTAAATATTGAGACCTAAAGATCGCTGAATGGTTTACCCGACATCAAAGATCGGATTATTACTGGCACTGAATCAGCAGGGATCCTTTTTTGTTGCGTGGTATCCCTGTCCCTGATGGTTACGGTTCCTTTTTCCGGTCCATCCAAGGATTCATAATCGACAGTAATACACCAAGGAACGCCTATCTCGTCCATACGGGCATATCTTTTTCCGATCGTTCCGGATCCGTCATAGTACGCTTCTGTAGACAAGGAGTGTATATTCCTGTAGATGTCCATCGCCATGAGGTCCAGACCGTCTTTTTCCATAAGGGGGAACACTCCAACCTTTATCGGGGCGACCTCAGGGGCTAATCTGAGTACGGTATAATCCTTCTCTTCGTCGCGGAAATATGAATGTTCCAGAACAGAATAGAATATCCTGTCTAGACCGTGTGAAGGTTCTATTACATGCGGAATGACCCTGTCTCCCGATACTTTCTCCTTCACCTTCACGACCTCAAAGAACTCATCCGTCAAAGTGATATCCTCTCCGTTGATGTTAAGGGTGAGTTTTCCCCCCTTAATATCGGAAGGTATCTTTGATTCCATCAGGTCGGCTATGCTTTTGGCTTTGTCTTTGAATTTTGGACCAAGCATTTTGTGCTTCGCTTTTACTTTGTCGATCTCCATTTCGACAGGTTCATCGAACTTTTTGAAGTGTGTGAGCTCTGTGCCCGAGAATTCTGCGTGCCTTGAAAGGTCCCAGCATCCTCTGTCTGCTATGCCGGTGATCTCGATCCATCCATATGAAAGAAGGACTTCGGCATCCCAGCAGTCTGCAGCATAATGTGCCATCTCATTGTTCAGATGCTGTCTGAATCTGAGTCTTTCAGGGTCTATTCCCAGCCTAACCAGCAACTGTTTCGTGGTGTAGACGAAATATGCCAGGACACGATTTGCGATTATTCCTTTCTCCACAGATTCTTTCACGGTTACTGTGATAGTTTCTTCGCCTGTGTTAGGTACGAGGGTCAAAAGGTCATTTTCTATCTCATGGAATTTAGACCAATTCTTATCTTCTGGGTCAACGAAAAGTTCAACTTCCATCATGTTGAACTCTCTCATTCTGATCATTCCCTGTCTGGGTGCGATCTCGTTCCTGTATCCCCTTCCGGTCTGTATAACACCCAAGGGAAGTTTCTCCCTGTTGTATCTGTATAGATTGGGGTAATTGACGAATATTCCCTGAGCGGTTTCCGGCCTGAGATACCCTACGCGGGAAGACCCGGGACCGATGGTCGTCTTGAACATTAGGTTGAATTCTTCTACAGGTCCAAGTTCACCTTTGCACTCAGGGCATCTTATGTTGAATTTTTTGAATGCCTCATCGAGTTCTTTCGATGTCAAGACATCTGGATTATCAAAGAATTCTTTCACTAAGTGATCTGCTCTGAAAGGAGATTCACATTCTTTGCAGTAGGTCATGAGATCTGCGAACTCATCAACATGTCCTGAGGCTTTGAATACCTCGCGGGGATTAACGGTCTCGGAATCGATCTCTACGAAGCCTTCCCTTCTCTTGTAAATATCCCTCCAAACATCGAGGATGTTGTTTCTCATGTTGGACCCAAGGGGTCCGTAATCGAACATTCCTGCAACACCGCCGTACAATTCGAAAGAGGGCCAGATGAAACCTCTGCGTTTGCAAAGGGAAAGAAGGTCTCCGCTGTTGACTTCAGTTTTCATTTATATCCCTGTCAAAGCACATAGGACGTCCACATCATAGACCATTCCGACGATCTCATCCTTGGTACCGTGAACTGGTAACTGACCGAAATCATTCTGAGTCATGATGCGGGCAACATCATTGAGCGGTGTTTTCTTGAACGCTGTGATAGGATCCTTCACCATGTAGTCCTTGACTGTGGTCTCGTCAGGGATGTACTTGTTCGTTGCGGCGTAGAATAACGGAAGAACGTTGCGATATCCTGCAAGTTCTGAATCTTCGATACCCAAACGTAACATTGCCTCTTTGTCTGCGGTCTGATCGCTGAACAGGTCACGGTCCGTCAGTATGCCGACAAGTTTTCCTTTGAGGTCGAGTACAGGGACTGCAGAGACATCACTGATCCTCATTGCGACCACGGTGTACGCAAGCGGCTCGTTTTCATACGCTGTCACACAAGTGGTCCTGATAACATCCTCTGCAGTCATCGTGGTCTTCATGTTCACAATCTCATTCAGGAGGTCAGTGGGAGTGACAATGCCTACGAGTTTCCCTTCTTCGATGATGGGAAGTCTGTGTATCCGTTTCTCGGAGAACACTCTTGCAGCATCGACGATACTGGCGCCCGAGTCCATGGTTATACAACTCTTTTTCATGATCAGCGATAGCTGATCCTCCTCGAATTTTCTGAATATGTCTCGTCTGGAGACAATCCCCATCAGTTTTCCGTCCGATGCACGGACGACCGGAAGACCGGTAAGCTTGTTCCTGACCATCATATTGATGGCATCGCTGCGACTACCAGGCACCTCAACCACTATGGGTGCCGCAGTCATGATATCCGCCACTGTTTTCATTATGTACCGACCTCAACAGATCTGCTATTGGAAGCCAACACTCCGGTCGAAGTCATTTTGACATTCCGGGAGATATTTGCCTGCCAATCACACGGTAAACCGCCTCCTTATAATTAAGGACATTGTTTGGATGGGGCGATACCATCAGTCCTTTCGTGGTATTGAAGATTTTACGACTAGGACCGGACACTTAGCATTTTGAACAATCTTTTCAGCCACACTGCCCATGATCAACTTTGATAATCCGGTTCTTCCGAGAGTTCCCATGACGATTATGTCATAGTTCTCTGACTCTTGGAGTATGATTTTTGCCGGTGTGCCATCGATCAGTTTCTCTTCGACCGGTATACTCATCTCCTTTCCTCTGTCGGCGACGTACTTGGTAGCTTGACTCCCTTCTTTCTCTAATGTATCGTAGACGCTAACAACCGCTGTATCATGTGAATTCGTGTAAGTGGATTTATCCAGCACGCAGAGTGCGGTGATCTTTCCTCTGGACAGTTCAGCGAGTTCTAAAGCCTTCTCTATGGCACTTTTCGTGTATTCGCTTCCGTCTGTGGGTACGAGTATATTTTTGAAACTCATTGGGGTCCCTTCTTTGTAGTATATCTGAAGATCTCTTCTTTGCAATCCAATATGCCATCGATAGTGAATTTTTTTCTGTATGGCAATATGGTAAGGTCTGCGACCATTCCTACGGAAAGATATACCCGATTATCAGGATATAATATCTTTCTTCCTTGGATAAAAGTTGGACCGATCACGTCCTCCGCATCACCGCCTTGAGAGACGAGTATATCTTTGAAAACAGAGGCTTCGGCACGAAAGTTAGGCTCACACAACATGGCATTGTCAGTACCTAACGCTATGTCGACACCGGAATTCAGGATCCTTTTTATCGGAGGTGTCCTTTTGAAATATAAATTCGATCTGGCACAGATCACGATCGGAACTTCGGTCTCTGCGCATTTCAGGAGATCCGAGTCGGTGGCTTCTGTCATGTGTACGATAAATGTTGGGTCAAGGGACAGGATAAGATCGACATCTTCCCGTGTTCTTTCGCTTGCGTGAATAGCGAATATTTTTCCTGCTTCTCGTACGCGGTCCGCTATTTTCTCAATATATCCGAAGTCCATGTCGGAAATACTGGATATTCCGATACCATCCGCGATGTCCAATATATCATCGATCTCTTCAGGATCATATTTTTCTGATACAGGTCGTCCAAGTATTGTGGATTCAGGCGAGGCATTTCTCAGAAGGTTGCAGCCGTGGACACCTCCTTCTCTGAAATCTATGAATGTGCCAGATCCATTACTATTAGATGCAATTGCAAAATTTTTTATGGTATCAGTGAGGAAAGCATCGGTCGAGGTTCTAAGGTATCTATGCTTCAACCCATCAGGCGGAGCAACAAGGTCTTCCAGAGACATGCTTGGGGGAACTTTCAGTCCTCCGTCCGCACAATGGGTGTGCGAATTCACAAAGGGAGGAACGATCAAACCCTTTGCGAGAACGTCATACGGACAGTCACCGTCCTCGATCGCGATGATCTTTCCGTTCTCCACGCATACGTACCCATCGACAAAACCATCCCTCGTCAGTACGGTTCCGCTGAAAGTATCCATGCCACAGTATTGCAGATGAAAACTATAAAACAACGCTTGTTTAATGAGAAAAAATATGTAGGCATTCCTTAATGCCTGGGTATTACTTTTAGTCAGGAATATTTAAATACTGACATACTCTGCTGGGTTACAGGTGAAATACCCATGGTAAAGGTAATAGCAGCAGAGTGTGTAGCATGTGGTGCGTGCGCTGATGTTTGCCCTCAGGATGCAATTTCCGTCGATGATGTTGCTATCATCGATGACTCGAAATGTGTTGACTGCGGAGCGTGCATCGACGAGTGCCCCTCGGACGCTATCAAAGAGTGAACAGGTCATCTGTTCAAAAAAAGTCGATCGGGCAACCATCGACATAACATTTTTCTTACATTCTTTGTTATATTTTTGTCAGATTTNTCTGTCGATCATAATTAGATCAAATNTCATTNTCTTATTGTTAGTTTATAAAAGTGATTGTGAAAGGTTCAATTATTTTATCTGACTAAGTTTATTATAAACCGAAGACCTTTTTTTGTCGATAAATATGGTCAAGGTCATTGTTTCGGATTGTGTAGCCTGTGGTTCATGCGCTGATGTTTGCCCTCAGGATGCAATAACGATAGGGAAAGTTGCGGTAATCGATAATTCGAAGTGCGTGGAATGTGGGGCATGTATTGATGAATGCCCTATGTCAGCGATCACCGAATGATCTTGTCGCATATTAGCAGATTTACGCCCAGTAGGGTTTCTTTACAAATTTGTATGCGCTCACGGCTGCTGTCGCGGCCTCTCCGCAGGCAGTTATGATCTGTTTGTACTTACCAGGATAATCGACGACATCTCCACATGCGAAGATGCCGTTTCTGTTGGTGTTCATATCGAACCCAACCTTTACAAGTCCTTCTTCGGTGAGTTCGATGTTCCATTTTTTGAGGACTGCAAGATCTGCATTAATTCCAATGCTAATGACTGCAAGATCTGCGGGCACATCGAATTTTTTTTCACCTTGTTCCAGCGTGATACTTTTGATGTGTCCGTCACCGTTGAAAGAGATCACATTCGTACTCGTGATCACTTTGATATTGCTCTCTCCGAGGTCTTTCACATTGGCCTCGTCGGCTCTGAATTCGGGCCTTCTGTGAACTATCGTGGTGTTCGTGACGGAGTCTGCAATAAGGGCCATTTCAATGGCGCTGTTTCCTCCTCCGAACATGACCACTTCCTTTCCTACCAATTCCTCTTTCACAGGAAGTATGTATGTCACTCCCTTATCCTGGAGCTCGTCTTCCCCGGGACAACCCATCTTTTTCGGATGGAATCTGCCCATTCCGATAGCTATTACGATCGATTTGGTACGATAAGTGGCTTTGGGGGTGATAACGACCAGTTCTTCCTTTCCATCGTTGATCTCCAGGACAGGTTCATTCTCTCGTATGTCGCATTCCATCGATTCAGCCTGTGCATATAACCTGTCAGATAATTTACGGGCTTGTACAGTTTCGAATCCGGGATAATTGTGTATTCCTTTCTCGGGGTACAGGCTGATAAGCTGTCCGCCTACACGTCCCGCCTCCAATATGAGAGTTTTCATCATTTTTGACCTGGCGTAGATCCCCGCAGTAAGTCCCCCCGGACCTGCACCGATTATGATGACATCATAACACATCTTAGGGGCGGTATAGATTAGAGTTATAAAATACTGTTCTCCGAAAACCCTTGAATATTGTGGTAATAAAAGACTTTACTTGTAGCAATGTTACGAAATTCGTATTTGATTTACGAAATAAGAATATCAAGGCAGAGAGAACAAATGACCAGATCCCTCGTTTTGTAGGTAATTATCTTTGAGCTTGGGTTCATTATTAATACTGTGTAACGCAATCAATACATGTATGATGAGTTCCGACGACATTTCAGCCGAGAGTCTTCTCAACATGGTCATGGATGAAATAGATGATCTTATCGTGATAAACGATGCGGATCGAAACGTGATATGGATGAATCGTTCGGCTTTGAAAAGACTCAATACGACACTGGATTCAGTGGTCGGGACAAAATGTTACAAACTGTTCGGTGCAACATGCTGCTGCGACAAATGCAACGCGAATAACGTTGTCGGAGGACCGCGTCATTGTGGTTGTAAATTCAAGAATGTCAGCATCAGTGGGGAGCTGGAATGTGTCCCGATACCTTACTACAAGGAAGGTAAACTGAAGGTTGTCGTTCAGCATATACGGTCTTGTAATAAAAACGAATAAATATCGATAGACAATACGAGATTTGTTAAATATGGATTTGGCAGAGTTTGTTATCTTCGTGATTGTGGCAGCAGGGTTCCTCGCAACGATATTTATTGTAAACAGAGAGAAACCGAAAGAAGACTGATGTCTCTCCTGAGTTCCGGGTTTTCATCGGACCGTTCCTAACATATACCTGTAGGGTGATTTCTCTACGGTGAAATAATGGCAAACATACCGAAAAACGTAATGGATGTGCTCGCAGCACCTACAACAACGAAAGTATTGGTGACCGCGTCAAAAGGTGGCAAACCTCATGCTATCGTTGCAGGCAGCATAGGTGCCCCTGCAGCCGATACAATGATAGTCGGAGAGGTCCTGATGAAGACCTCCTCCAAGAACCTCAAGGAGAACAAAGAAGCGGCTTTCCTGATCTCAGCAGGCAAAGATGCCTATGAGATCGACTGTGCCGTGAAAGCAAGGTTGGAAAGCGGACCGGAATTGGATGCGATGAACAAAGCCCTCGCCCCCATGGGATTGAAGGCAAGTGCAGTATGGGTTTTCTCAGTCTGTGCTGTTTACGACCAAGGCGCATCCCCTAACGCAGGCAAGAAACTGGCATAATCGTCAATTCACATTTTTAAACTTTTTATTGACATTTATTATGGGGAATAAAATGGTAAAGATGATACCGGCGATTATGGACATGCTGAAACGTCCTGACACGAATAAGGTCCTGATTACGGTATCTTCCGAGGGGGATCCTCACGGCATCGTGTGCGGAAGCTTGTTGGTGGTCGACGAGGAAACGATAATCGCCGGAGAGGTCTATATGTACAGGACCCGCGATAACCTTGAGAATAACGCCAAGGCGGAGTTCCTAGTATGGTCAGGCAAGAACGCATACTCGATACAGGCCAAAGCGACATCCCGTGTCGAATCCGGTCCTTTTTTCGATAAAATAAGCATCAATCTTGAGAAAATGAAAATGAGGGCTGATGCCGTATGGGAATTCAAGGTCACTGCGGTGTATGACGAGGGTGTATCGAACATGGCAGGGACCAGGATCATCTGAGAGGTATCGATTTGTCCTTCGAGAAAGAGAGAAGAAATAATTTCATTGTCATGGTGACAGGTGCGATCCTGTCACTGCTTGGAATATCGTTATATTTTGTCGATTACAAATTGGCAGGAGTATTGGTCCTGGTATTGGGCGTATCACTGTTGATGATAAGCTGGTCAATATCCAATTTCTTTTTCAGGATCAAAATGAAGGAAGAACTCCAAGACAGAAGAAGCAAAAGGTAAGGTGTTTCAAATTGTTTACTTCTGAAAACAGTGAATTCAGAATCTGCGCCTGTCGCCTCTGTCTTCGGGCTGGTGCTTCTTGAAGCAGTCCCTGCAGTACACAGGTCTTCCCTGTGCGGGTTTGAAGGGGACTTCGCACTCTGCACCGCAATCCGAGCAGGTTGTTTTGAAGAACTCCCTAGGCTGATCTCTGTCTCTATAATTCCTGTTTCCTCCGCTTCCGTAGGCCATTTCTATTCCTCTTTTTGTTGGGTATTCCCAATACACTACCATAGCCTATTCTAACGACGGACCAGGAGCAATATCTTGAATGCCTGTGACATGGACGCTTGACCATGCTTAAAAAGGTTGTGGTTTAAAAAGGGAAAAAACTTTTTTTAAAGGGTTTCAGAAGGATACTATAGGTCTCTTTTATTCAGAGCATCCTTCAGAACTGCCACTTCCTCATCGGAAAGTGTGATCCCCTTCCCCATTTTCTCCCCGTCCGGAGACCATTCTCTAATGTCATATTTTGGATCCCTGTCGTTCCAACTGATAAGGTTCAATTCCTTTGTCCATCCCTTAGATGATTCTGAGAGGAGAGCGATCTTCTCAACGATTTCATACTTAAATTCTGCCGGCATAGGTGCATACTCCTATTAACGTCACGTCATTATAATATTTAATAATAGAGAAAAGGGCCGCTACTAGAAACATTGTAGATAAAAAGTATTTTTCACAATACATAATTAATATTTTTGGTCTTACAAAAAGACCCAGTAGATAGAAAATACTCTAAATTCAAGATACTTATAAATATGTATGACTCACTGATATATTTATGTCATTCATAGAAGAATTATTTGATGATAATAAAAAGATGGGATCTATATTTATTCTGTCTGCTTTTTTAAGCGCAGTGTTGGCAATTCTCACTATCGTGCTGTCTTCTTTCGTTAATAGTTTAGTTTTTGGCACGGTGGTAATAATTTCAATTGGAACCCTAATATGTGCATTCCTTTACTACCAGTTCGGGATGAAAGTCCGAGACGGCACTAACGATAGAGTAACAATATTTTCAGGGATTGTAAGACTGAACGGTTTGGTATTGATCGTCATAGGAATATTCGTTGTTGCTTCGTTAGTTTATGCAGGATTTGGCATAGCTGGGGGCGCAGGAGTATTCTTCATTCTGATAGGTATTGTATTCTTGTGGGCATCGTCAGAAATTGCAAAGGCGGGCGGAAATCATGGTTTCATGTGGATATTGCTTGTGATATTGTTCATTCTTTCGTTGATCGGAGGACTTATGAACCTCATTTCGGGACTTGGCGGATTGAATTTTGCCACAGCAATACAGGGACTTATTGGGATTATAATAGCTGGCTATGCACTGTATCTTGCTTTCTCTCAGGAAGTCAAAACAGCAATGGGTGCTTAAACGTAGACAAATGTACAAACTTTTTACCAAACTCTTACATTTTTGATTTTTGGTAATGTTTATATCTTAGTTCTTCCAATAGTAACAGGTCTGCAATAAGATTGGGTTGTAATCAATATGCGATTGAAGAGTTGGAAGGATATCAAATGGATATGATATTCTTCGGTACGGTTGGTGCCATAATATGTCTTGTGACATTATCGGCGTATTTCTCTGCGTGCGAGACCTCGTATACAGGGCTAAATACGATAAGGATCAAGAACATGGTCTACGAGGGGCATAAGAATGCAGAGAAGGTCATGAGGAATCACGACAAATTCGAGACGCTACTCACGACCATTTTAGTGGGTAATAATCTTGTGAATGTAGCGATCTCTACGTTATCTGTTGCCCTCTTCACCCAATTGGCGGGAGCTGCAATGGGAACTGTCATTGCTCTTATCTTCAGTTTTACGGTCATATTGACATTCGGAGAGGTGACGCCAAAGACATTGGCAAAAAGGAACTCCGAACGATATGCACTAAGGTTCGCCGGGTCTCTACATATAGTGATAACCATCCTGATGCCGATAACATGGGGATTCATGAAGTTGGCCGGATTCATTGCAGGGAAAGGGAAGAATGATTCAGAAGATGCCCCCTCTTTCACCGAAGACGAATTGTTCGTCATGATCGACGAGATCGAGGAAGAAGGCACGTTGGAAAAGAGCGAGAGCGAACTGATCAAATCTGCGATCCAATTCGATGACATCAAGGTGTCTGAGATATACACCCCCCGATCCAATATCACTGCGGTGGATGTGCGAACTGTATCGGAGGAGATGAAAGCAATTTTCAAAGAGACGGAATATTCCAGGATCCTCGTTTATGATGGAAATATCGATCGTATCATCGGTGCGGTTCACTCCAAGGATTTCTTCCCGAAATATGTTGACGGGGATGATTTCGAGATCTCTGAAATAATACGGCCGGTCAAGTTCGTGCCGGAAAATACAAGCATAGCGACCCTTCTAAGTGATCTTCAAAAATCAAAGATCCATATGGCGGTTGTTCTGGATAATTTCGGAGGAACATTAGGGTTGGTCAGTTTGGAAGATGTTCTAGAAGAATTGGTCGGAGACATCTGGGATGAATCGGATGAAGTTAATTACCCAGTCATCGAGGATAGGGACGGAAGCTTCATTGTTTTGGGCGAGGCCAATATATTCAACGTGATGGGCAATCTTGGTCTTGAATTCAATAAAGAGGATTTTGAAGAAGGCGGCACGGTAAGTGCATTCATGCATCATTCCTTGAACGGTATACCCAGGAAGGGAGATCTAGTGGATCTAAGAACGATGAGGATCGTTGTAAAATCAATGAAGGGACGTCGTATCAAAGAGGCTAGGATAATACCGAAAAGTGAAAAGGAGATCGAGGAATTCGATTCTAAGGAAACTCCAGAGATTTGAGGAATTCGGACATATTTTTCACCGCGATCTCTTTACGAGCCGGATGTGATACGACCTTTCCGGTCAAGGATATGACATCTCCGTGATGAGCTATTTTGTAGACGCCCTCTACAAGTTTCTGTTTATCCAGTCTTAGATAGAATACACAATCATCATCAATTTTCTTTTCAATATTATCTAATATCTTATCGATCAATTCTTTGCCGAATTTCTCAAACACAGTGTTGAATGATTTCTGTTTCGTAAGCTCGGTCCGGAATATCAGAAGGTGATTTCCATGTTCGCTTTCTGCAACATCACATTCGAATTCATCTGTACCGAGAAGTTCTTCCATCGAATCGTGAATCAGTTCCTCGTTCTCTGTTGCGTAGCAGAATATTTGAATTCTCAGCCAGTGGAATGTTCCTTGCATTGATTGCGATTATGTGTTTACTGTTAATAATGTTTCACTCTTTCTTCTCTGGAATCGGAAGCAGAGCGACGATGGCCTCAGGATCGGATGTAGAGAATGTATATACCCTTCTTCCGACGAGTTTCAGAGATACTCCCGAGTCATAACCTGTGCAGATGAAGTTTTTGAATTTCACGCTCTTTAATCCCCAACCACTGTAGTTTCTCAGTATATCCACATCTCCTGTTTTGTGATCGATGATCTCTTCGAATTTTATCTTATATTTTTTTATCCAATGAATATGGACGATATTATCCTGAATCATTATCTTCATTTTTCCGAAATGACAGAACAATATTATGGCTGCAAATACGACAATGTAAATACAGAACATCGAGACAGATGTCCACTCAAGGAGTGTGAATATCAAAAAAGCTGCTCCTGAAGAGGCATAGAGCAATAATAATGCAATGTAAGCTTCTCTGGTTACGAACCTCTCAGTCTCTTCGAAGGCCGATTTCATAGGGATAATATGGCGGTACAGCTATTTTTATTTCGGGTCACATCTAGGTATTGCGGACATAGGCAAATTTATATTGTATGTCCTTATTCGAGTTGACAAGGGGCCCATAGCTTAGACTGGCTGGAGCGTCCGGCTGATAACCGGAAGGTCGAGAGTTCAAATCTCTTTGGGCCCACTCATAATCAACCCGTGTATTTTCAGTTTTATAGGTGGTCGGTCCGTGTGAAGACCCACGAAAACAATATTCAAAAATCATCTATTATTTCATGATCATGAAAAATTAGCTTACGTAAGTTAAAAAGTCCTTAATGAAACAAAATCCACAAAGGTAGATCTCTGGGTGTTTGAATATTTGTCTATTTTTTGATTGCTACAAGAGTCCAGTTACAAAAAAGAAGGATAAATGAGATTAATGAGGATTAATTAATATTATTTGGACGATTTTATTTTGAATATTAAACATCTGGACAATTAAAATCACTGAAGTAATAAAACTACATTTTGATGTATTATACGGGATGTAATAAAGACAAACGAGCAAATAACGAATGTATATGACATTCAAACATTTGGGCTCTTATTTTATTGGAAAAATGCTTGTTCGTTTTATATTAACTAAAAATATAAATAAATATTAATTGGATAAATTATTAGATAAAAAATCATTTATTGTTCTATATATTAGACTTAACAAGATTATTGTAGAATTATAGCCATTTTATATACATATTCACTTAGTTTTTCATAGTAACTTGAAGCCGTGTGATTGATGATGAAAAGATTTGCAAGAAAGAAAGGGGGACTTACAAGAAGCAACTTAGCAAAGGCATTAGTGGGTTTCTTGATCGTCAAAATGTTGTTCATGCGTACCGAATCTATGGCAAATGTAAACAACGGTAAAAACCGCACAGATACTGTACAATTATCGGATCATGTCTCCGAATATCGTATGATTTTATTTACATGTAAAAACGGTATACAAATATTAGACGAAAGAAGAAAAAATACTGTGTTGAACGAGGTTATCTTATGAAAGAAAAATCAACACAAGAGAGAAGAAAGAGTAGAAAAAATTCTCTTTCTAAGTTATCGATATTATTTGTATCGGTGATTGTCCTATCAGGATGTTTCGTGTTGGCGATCGGTGGAATTGGAGATTCACCGAATACCTCAGGGGCAAGTATAGGCCCCAACAATCTGCGGGAAGATATCACGCAGAAGGGGGAAGCGGATCTGACCAGTGGACAAATCCCTATACGGACAGTAGAAGACCTTGCAAAGATCGGAAACCCCGGTTACTTGTCTTATCCTTTGAACGGCGATTATGTTCAGTTGGCCGATCTTAATTATACATCATATTACTCCAAATCTTTCCTCGATTCAACCCGAGGAGATAAAACAAAGATCGAATACACGATCTCAACTTCTTTTGTGACCTTCAAGATATACGTTGAAGATGGCACAGGAAACCTGTCTTTGTACACAGGGCCGGTAGATTATATATTCGGCAATGCGGCTGTAAGTGGAAGCATAACCGATGGAGCTTTAACAATATACAACTCTTCTTCTGGATTCACTATCAATAAATCAACGCTATTAGTACTCTCATGTAGTGGCACCGGTACTCTCGGCAATGCATATCAGAGTGGTAATAATATTGTGACCATTGAAGTACACGGAATCTCAGGCAGTATTGGCAGTAAGACCAGTTATGGGAATGGAAATTTTGACAAAATATCAAATTTCAAAGGAACTTATGACGGTAATGGATATGCAGTAATGGGAATGGATGTATTCAATGGCGGTGTTTTCGACTTTGATCCGTTATCCGAAGGAACAGAAGTGCGCAATTTTGCGCGTGAAGGTGGATATACTCTTAGTCTGATCAATACCGATGGTTCAGCAGGAGGGATAGTCACTAATCTCAGATATAATACAACTATTATCAATTCTTTCAACACGAGCGCTATATTCGCATACAGCCTCCAAGGGGCAGGCGGTATTGCAGCCATTTCATCAGGTAGTATAACCCAGTCATATAATTCCGGTAACGTTTATTCGAAACATGACACCAATAATCTGTTCGGAGGAGGTATCGCAGGTTTCTTGAACGGAGGTACGGTAACAGAATGTTTCAACACAGGAACAGTCAGCGCTCCTAGGGCAGGAGGGATAGTAGGTATCGGCAACTCGACCAGCATCATGTATTGTTTCAATTCAGGAGATGTTAAATCAAGATTAAACGACGGCAATGTCAACGGAAGGGCAGGAGGTATCATCGGATCTGCAGACGGAGCTGTTATAACCAAATCTTATAACACTGGATCTATCACAGCCCCTATACAGTCCTCGAATGCATATGCCGGTGGGATAATCGGATATGCAGAAGGTACGGTAGGTGTTGATAATTGCTATAACGTGGGGTCGATCGGTCAATACGGAGCGGGTATCATTGGATATGCACAATTAGGCAGTGAAGTAAGGAATTCTTACAATGCAGGGTTGGTTGATTCACAATTCCCTATCGCAGGAAGTTCTGTCACGATAGGTGGTTTGTATCCTTCTTACTTCCTTGATACATCTATTTCAGGCAGTGCTTTGAATGGAGGCACATCTCGGACCAGCGATGAATTAATGGTTCAAACTAATTATGTAAACTGGGATTTTACAACTATTTGGACATTTGCTGGTGCTGATATCTACAATGACGGTTATCCGTGTCTAAGATCAATGGATCATGAACTGATCACGATCATGAAACAGCCGGTCACGATATATGGAACCAATATGGATATTAATCCCGCTTTCAAGGTGTTCGTGAAATCGGATGTTCCTTTGAGATACAGATGGGAGACATCTACCAACGGGACTACATGGGGAGCCATAACTTTGGGTGTCGGGGTCAACACAGATAATCTTGTGATATCTCTGTCCGATTATCCCTTAACAGGGTCCTTGTATTTCAGATGTGTAATATTTGCGTCGGACAGCTACAGCGTGACTTCTGAAGCTGCAGCAGTGATGAGAGGAGTAGTGTCAACTTATAATATTCACTACGTCTCCACCGTGGAAGATTTGGAGAGGATCGGTACCGGCGTTACTGATTCCAATGGAGCGCCCTGGGGACCTAGGGATACATACATCCAAGTCAACGATATTGTTATTCCTTCCGCTGGTGCAGGAGTATCAAATTTCACTCCCATTTTGAGTGGAATACCTTTTGGCGGTACTTACGATGGAAGAGGATTTGAGATAAGAGGCCTCACGATAAATGAAACTGGAGTGGCGGCAGTCGGTCTCTTTTCCTTCACATATCCTACGGCAGTGATAATGAACGTTACACTCACGGGAGGGTCGATAACAGCGGTCAATGCCGGAGGCATTGTGGGATACGATAGCGGAGGTTCGTTCATAAACTGCGCGAACTACAACGATATAACCGGCGAAATGATCGCAGGAGGTATCGTAGGCCGGGGTACAGGCTCAAAGATATACTACTGTCATAACGGAGGAAATATCGATGGGAGAGCTGCGGGTGGGATAAAAGGGTTGGATGGTTCTTTGGATTCTAGCGGAGGCATCATTTCCCATTGTTCTAACACAGGAAACATATCTTATAATGGACCCGGAACTGCCGGCGGGATAAATGTTAATCTGGGAGGTATCGCAGGGTCCGATCGTTCGAACATTTCGGATTGTTACAATATTGGAACTATCACTGTTTATGCTAGCGACCCTTACAATAATTCACATTATTGGCTTGGAGGTATCGTGGGAATACATGTCGGTGCCATTGAGCGGTGTTACAACACAGGAAGTTTAAATTTGATAGGTAGTGGGAATCTCAACACAGATTCAGGTATGGGAGGTATTGCAGGAAAATCGCAAAATATCTCTAACTGTTACAATACAGGAAATATTAATTATGCTGGGGGCAGGAATATCTTCACAGGAGGTATTTCAGGTAGTGCGGTGATAATAGATCGATGTTACAACAATAGTACACGGCCACCGGATAGTATTGCCAGTTCATCAGGTGTGAATGGCAGGGGAGGCATTGTAGGAGTGGCATCCGGTACTTTCACAAACTGCTATTTTGGAGGGACAGGATGGGTCACCGATCTGACGAACACCGTTTCCGGAACGACCTTTTTGAACAGTACAGCAATCCTTATGAAGAGTAGTTATCAGAACTTTGATTACATCAATATTTGGTTTTGGAAAGGAACCAGTGACAATGATGGGACCCCAGTCCTCAGAACAGAGGCCCCCTACATATTGTTCCAACCAAAAAGTGTGATGGCTGAGATTG